>Ga0209749_1000051_pt1 | contig 228179 bp, 201 predicted proteins | sample EPASupsiteSAE347_FD_187267 | JGI IMG/M metagenome (GOLD analysis project Ga0209749, IMG submission 187267) | Bioremediated contaminated groundwater from EPA Superfund site, New Mexico - Sample SAE3-47 (SPAdes) (version 2) | ecosystem: Environmental > Aquatic > Deep subsurface > Groundwater >... | reverse complement strand
GTTATCTGGATGAATATCATTTTAGATACAATAGAAGAAATAATATGGACACAATCTTCGATTTGCTCCTAAAAAGGATGGTGCTAAATGAACCAATTCGTTTATCTATGGGCATCTCGAAGGGATAACTAAACGCCTATACCTATAGATTTATATCGAAAATCCCTAAATAGTTTGTACTTTTACGCCATAGCGAAAAGGCTCGTGAGGTTTAATGACTGGCTGACAGTAGGGGCACAACCCATGGCCAGCTGCTGATTCAGGGGCTTATTGCAATTTTTAAATTACTAATCTATTTATCAATTAACCATTAAAATAGAAAGTTATGAGAAAATCTACCATTATCATTTTTTTAGTTTTTGCTTTACTTAAAACTCAGGCACAGGACTATCTGATTAGTTTTTCAGGTTCAGGAGATACGACTGTGGTAGGCACCGTAAAAGTTGATAATTTAACAAGCGGAGCTACGGTTACCTTAAACGGGGGAGATATTTTACATTTAATCCCGGCGGTGGGAATTGGTTCCTTTGATTTTACGAATGGAACTTTACAGATTTATCCAAATCCAATGACAGAACAGTCACTGTTAGAATTTGTCGCACCGGAAACCGGCAATGCGGTTATACGTATTGCTGATCTATCCGGGAAAACTGTTTATCAAACCGGTGTGTCTCTTTCACAAGGAGAAAACAGCTTTCGCATTTACGGAATTAGCCGGGGTATGTATTTTGTGAAAGTTACCGGTAAAAACGTTAACTATTCCGCAAAACTAATCAGTCAAAGCAACTTGCAATGTGTGGCAGGGATTGAGTATATATCTTCTGCTAAGAATAACACAGGTAGCCGGTTGAAAAGCATTGCAGCAACGATTGATATGCCATACACCAATGGCAATCAATTACTTTACAAAGGTATTTCGGGAAAATACAGCACTATTGTTACCGATATTCCTACAAGCAGTAAAACAATTACGTTCAATTTTGCAGCATGTACTGACGCTGATAACAATAACTATTCGATAGTACAAATAGGCGCCCAGACATGGATGGCTGAAAACCTGAAAACAACCCATTACCGCAATGGCGAAGCCATTCCAAACGTGACAAATCCAGGGGCATGGTATGCGCTTACAACCGGGGCATTGTGCTGGTATAACAACGATGAGGCCTCTTATAAAATCCCATACGGCGCGCTGTACAACTTTTATGCCCTGGACGACAGCCGCAATCTGTGTCCCACAGGCTGGCATGGGGCAAGTGATGCAGAATGGACAACGCTTACGACATATCTTGGAGGGACATATGAAGCCGGAGGGAAGATGAAAGAGACGGGGGCCACTCACTGGCTTACACCCAATTTTGCAGCAACAAATAGCAGCGGCTTCACTGCTCTTCCGGGAGGCTTTCGAGAATCAGGTACCTTCGGCTCATTATACAAAGTTAACGTATTCTGGTCTGCGACCAAGTATGGGACAGGAACCGCATGGTACTATCACCTGAGCTATGATCAAGGCTTTGCAATCAGGAATTACCTTGATAAAGAGGCCGGTTATAGCATTCGGTGCATTCAGGACTGAGGGGGGTATGACTTCTAGCTTGCGCACTGAATGCTGATCTCTGACATCATGCTCGTTCTCCTTGGTCCTACCGCTTCGGGAAAGACAAAACTGGCTGCCTGGCTGGCCTATGAGCTGGATGGGGAGATCATCTCAGCCGATTCCCGGCAGGTTTACCGCGGGATGGACATAGGAACAGGAAAAGACCTGGCCGATTATACGATCGATGGAACGACGATTCCCTTCCACTTGATCGATATTGTCGATCCGGGTACGAATATAATGTCTTTGAGTTTCAGCAGGATTTTCTGCCGGCTTACGAATCGATCATCCAACGCGGGAAAGTGCCGATCCTGTAAGGAGGAACCGGCTTATACATCGAAGCGGTTTTGAAAGGATACAGGATGGCGAAACTGGAACCGGATCCGGAGCTGGAACAGTTGCTCGCCTCCAAACCCACCGAAGAGCTGATCGACCTGTTCAATACCCTGAGGGATCCACACAACACCACCGATACGACCGACCGGCGTATCCTGGAAAAGCGAAGAAGAGGTAGTGAATTCGGGACTGTCAGATCCCATGAAGAAATACCCAGGAAGCAAACGCAAAGAGATCTACCCCTGAGCAGCAGCAGATATCCTCGACACCTATATCGGTTTCGGCAAGACCGGGATCAATGTGCACAAATTGTCAAAAAAATGTGCACTAATCAAAAAAATGGGAACTAACATCGAATTTTAGTATACATTTATGCCAAAAATAGCCATTTTTTATACAAAATCGTGTACACTTATTACTTATACAAACGGGCATAAAAAAGGCTGATATTATTGAATACCAGCCCAATGAACGTAATACCAATTAGTTATACGCAAAAAAAATGCCCATATTTTAGGCATTTAAGTGATCCGCCTGGGATTCGAACCCAGGACCCCCGCCTTAAAAGGGCGATGCTCTACCTGCTGAGCTAGCGAATCAGTTCTTGATTTGAGGGCGCAAAGGTACGCTTTTTTTTCAAAGAATCAAGACCTGAATAAAAAATCAATTTGAACAGTCACCGAGCCAAGAATTACCTATCCCAGTGGATGGCAAGCCAGATACATTCGGGATCGCTGGTGGTGTGAACAACACGGTGCCGCAAATGAGCCGGCAACATCACGTAATCTCCTGCCTTCATCGTGAAGGGTTCAGAACCTTCCATCAACAAATCAGCCGCTCCCTGTACAACCATTACCCATTCATTCCAATCCTGATCGTACCAGATTCCTTCCGGCGTTGTCTGCCCTTTGCTGATGATCCGCTCAACTTTGAAACCGGCCCCTTTCAGAAGATCTTCAAAAACTTCTTCGCCCGTGGAGGGGATCCCGTTCAGGTCAAAAATGTTGCCTAAAGGATTTTCTGTTGTCGGCATTCTGGTTTTCAAGTGTGACTGATCCAATATTGCATGGGGCCCCTGGAGTACCCCTCATTATCATTCGTGTTTTATGTGAACCTGATTCCAATGAATTTTTCAGAAAAGTAAAATATCCGGATCTCCTTTCCCGTGACGCACTACAACCGGGGTTTCACCGGAACAATCGATGATGGTCGAAGGAATGTTCCCGCAATGCCCCGAATCAATTACAATATCGACCAACTTGTGAAACTTTTCATAAATAAATTCGGGGTCAGTCAGGTAATCGATCACTTCATCCTCATGGTGGATCGAGGTGGTCATAATGGGATTCCCGAGCCGCTCCACGATCTGAACGGGCACCTTGTGATCCGGAATACGAATTCCTACCGTTTTTTTCCTGCTTTGAAAAAAATGAGGCACTTCGTTGTTGGCGTTTAATATGAAGGTGTAAGGCCCCGGAAGCGCCCGACGCATCATTTTAAAGACCGGGTTGGGAATGGGCCGGGAATAGCCCGATAGCTGACTGAAATCGCTGCAAATGAACGAAAAATTTGCCTTTTCACGCCGGATGCCCTTGATCTGCGCCACCCGGTCGACCGCTTTGATCCGGGTAATATCACAACCCAGTCCATAAACGGTGTCGGTAGGATATATGATGACACCGCCCTGATGCAGGCAATCGACAATGATCTTCAGCTGCCGTTCTCCGGGATTGTCGGGATGGATTCGTAAAAGCATAAAACCTTGTGATTGACTATTTACGATTTATGCATCATGAATGAAAATCTTTAAATCGTCATTCGTCAATCGTAAATCGTAAATAAAAAGGGGTAAGCCCCTTATATCGCACCGCTCAACCATCGTACCCTTGCTTTCTTCCGAACCTGGGGGAGTTAAACAGGAGCTGGTCGTATAAGACTTACCCCGGTGCAAAAGTAGGACATTCACCCGACCCATGCAAATATTTTATTTGATAAGGGCCTTGACGGTGTAACAAATTCCATCGCCAGTGTCTCTTCATTTGTTAAGTTTTTTAAATTTGCACTAACCAAAAAACAAAACCCATGAAAACATCTTTTCCAATGATCCTTAAAAATGGCTGGATATATGGCCTGATCCTGGCAGCAATATCCATCGTTTTCTCCCTCTTGATGTACATATTCAACGTGAATATGTTTAGCATCAGCTTTGGGATTATCTCATTCCTGGTCTTCGTGGTTGCCATTCCGGTCACCATCGGAATCCTGGGCGGTAACAGCCTTCGCCTTAAATTTGCCCCCGAACGCCAGATCTCCTATCTTGATGCCGTTCTCTCCTGTCTGGTGATTTTCCTGCTCGGATTCCTGCTGTCAAACCTCTATTCCTACATTTTTAACAATTTTATCGATCCCGAATTCATGAAGCAACAGGTTGCCAAAATGACGGAGATGCTTCAAAATTATAATTTGCCTCAGGATAAGATCGATGAGTCGATAGCCAAAGTAGAAGCCAGCAACAACATCGGAAAGCAACTTTTAAATTCCTTGATTATCAGTGCTGTGTTGTCGTTGTTGGTCGGATTGGTGATCCGTAAAAAAGATAAAGTTGAAGAAAAAATGATCTGATCCGATGGATATCTCGATTGTCATCCCGTTGCTTAATGAAGAGGAATCATTGCCTGAACTCACAGCCTGGATCGACCGGGTGCTCAAATTGCATGGTTTCAGCTATGAGATCATCTTTGTGGATGACGGCAGCAATGACCATTCCTGGCAGGTAATCTGCCGGCTGCGGGATGACAATCCTGCCATAAAGGGTATAAAATTCAGAAGGAACTACGGAAAAGCCGCGGCCTTAAACGTAGGATTTGCCGCTGCCACTGGAAATGTGGTATTCACTATGGATGCCGACCTTCAGGATAGTCCCGATGAATTGCCCGATATGTACCGGATGATCACGGAGGAGGGATATGACCTGGTATCCGGGTGGAAGAAAAAACGCCATGACCCGCCCTCCAAAACCATTCCGACAAAGTTTTATAACTGGTCGGCGCGAAGCATGTCGGGAATCAAACTGCACGATTTCAACTGCGGATTGAAAGCCTATCGGAACGCGGTGGTCAAAAGCATAGAAGTTTATGGCGAAATGCACCGCTACATTCCCTTCCTGGCCAAATGGGCCGGATTCAGGAAAATAGGGGAGAAGGTGGTTCAGCATCAGAAACGGAAATTCGGGAAAACGAAATATGGCCTCGACCGGTTCTACAAAGGCTATCTCGATCTGATCACCATTACCTTCACCTCCCGGTTCGCGAAACGACCCATGCACTTCTTTGGATTATGGGGAACACTGCTCTTCATGGCGGGATTTTTTATAGCCGGTTATCTCGCCTATGAAAAGTTTTTCAATCTGGCTTTCAAGATGACTGAACGCCCGCTCTTCTATTTTGGTTTACTCTCCATGATCCTGGGAACACAACTCTTTGTAGCCGGGTTCCTCGGTGAACTGATCTCCCGGAACTCTACCGACAGAAATAATTACATCATTGAGACCAACCTCGGTCTTGATTCATGAATGTTTAAACCGGACCTATGGAAACAGCCCGCCGCATTGCGTTCCTGAAGACCGTTTCGATTTTTTCAGAAACACCCGATGAAGTCTTAAAGCAGATTGCCGATCACCTGATCGAAATGGAGGTCAGTGAGGGCGATCACATCGTACTCAAAGGTGAACTTGGCGATGCCATGTACATCATTGTCGACGGCCGGGTTAAAGTTCATGATGCCGAATACATCTTCTCGGTGCTGAAAACAAGGGATGTCTTCGGTAAATATTACCTGCTCGACAAGAAAGAACGTTCCGCAACAGTCACCGCGCTCTCGCACACCTTTTTATACCGGTTCAACCAGGATCTGTTCTACCGGATCACCCGGACCGAGAACACCATTATCCGGGGAGTCCTGAAAGCGCTCGTGGGTCGTTTGCGCGACATGAACATCGCGGAGGAACAACTGGCAGCTCAGAATCATGAGATCGTTCGTCAGAAAGAAGAACTTGAAAAACAGAAACGGGAACTGATTGAACTCAACGCGACCAAGGACAAGTTTTTCTCCATTATCGCCCACGACCTCCGTAGTCCGATAACCACCCTCATTTCGCTTGCAGAGGTTTTAAGAACCGACCTCGACCTGATTACTGTTGACGAAACCCATGAAATCCTTACCAGCCTCCATTCGCTATCGCGAAATTACCTGAAACTGCTCGACAACCTGCTGCAATGGGCCCGGATACAGACAGGCAGGATGGTAGCCGACCCGCAACCATTTGATCTGATCACCATCATCAACGAAGTAATCGATTTTTACAAGGTCACCGCTGCCGAAAAACGGGTGAACCTTGTTTCCCGGGTCTCCGGAACCCTTACCGTGATTGCCGATCACAACATGATCAAGACTGTTTTACGGAATCTCATCTCCAACGCGCTGAAATATACGGCCATGGATGGAACCGTGACCATCGCAACCGGGCGTGAACCCGGGTTCGCAACCGTAATCGTGAGCGATACCGGCCTCGGGATGACTCCCACGGCGATCGAAAGCCTTTTCAAACTCGAAAAGACCTTTTCGACTGCAGGAACCGCAAATGAAAAAGGTACCGGGCTGGGATTGATCCTCTGTAAGGAATTTGTCGAGAAAAACGGGGGAACAATATCCGTGGAAAGTGAATATGGCCAGGGTTCAACTTTCAGCTTCACGGTGCCTTTTCGGGAAGGAGCATGACAAAATCAGGAAAAATCATTTTAATCGGAACCGCGCATCCCTTCAGGGGTGGCCTCGCCAATTACAATGAACGGCTGATCCGCGAATACCGGAACCTGGGATACGAAGCCCAAATCTATACCTTTTCACTGCAATACCCGTCGCTACTCTTTCCGGGCAAAACCCAGAAATCGACAGAACCTGCCCCCGCAGGGTTGCCCATTCACGTTAAGGTAAACAGCATCAATCCGTTCAATTGGATCAAGGTAGGGAGGGAACTGCGAAAGCTCAGACCCGACCTGATCCTGGTTAAATTCTGGATTCCATTCATGGCTCCTTGTTTCGGCACCATCTGCCGGATTGCACGGCGGAACAAACACACCCGGATCGTGACGATTATCGATAACATCATTCCGCACGAAAAACGTCCCGGCGACCGCGTTCTCGCAAAATACTGGATTGGCGCGGTTGATGGCTGTGTCGCCATGTCGCGCTCGGTACTGAATGACCTCGACTCTTTCGATCCGCATAAACCCAAAGTTTTTTGCCCGCATCCACTTTACGATAATTTCGGCGATGCGATCTCCAAAGCCGATGCAATCAAATGGCTCAACCTGGATCCGGGATACCGGTACATCCTGTTTTTTGGCTTTATCCGCGATTATAAAGGGCTTGACCTGCTGCTCCTTGCCATGTGTCATCCGCAGATTCGGGAGATGAAGATTAAACTGATCGTGGCCGGGGAGTACTATTGTGACCCGCGACCCTACCTCGAGATAATCGAAAAGGAGCGGCTTTCGGAGAAAGTGATCCTGAAAACAGATTTTATCCCCGACAGCCAGGTACTGAACTATTTTTGCGCCGCCGATGTCGTGGTGCAGCCTTACAAAAGCGCAACCCAGAGCGGCGTAACGCAGATCGCATACCATTTCGACAAATCCATGATCATAACCGATGTGGGCGGGCTTGCTGAAATCGTCCCCGACGGAGTGGTGGGATATGTGGTGAACCCTGACCCCGAGTCCATCGCCAACGCCATTTTACGTTTTTACGAGGAAGAAAGAGAGGCGGAATTCTCAAACAACGCTGCACAAGCGAAAAAGAACTACTCCTGGGGCCGGTTGATCGAATCCATCGCGACGTTGATGGGGTAAAGCAATAATCCAATAACTTTGCGAAACATTCGTTATCCCAATGATAATCCTGAATAATGATCATCCGCAGTAAAGCTCCATTGCGTCTCGGTCTTGCCGGAGGCGGGACCGATGTGGCGCCATTTTCCGAAATCTATGGCGGCGCCATCCTGAACGCGACCATCAGCATGTATGCCTACGCCACGATTAAACCGAGAAATGACGGTCAGATCCTGTTTAATGCCTGGGATAAGAAGGAGCAAATCCTGTTTCCATCATCATTATCCCTTGAAATCGACGGCGCCCTTGACCTGCACAAAGGAATCTATAACCGGATTGTTCGTGATTTTTCAGGCAAGCCACTCTCATTTGAGCTTCATACCTACGTTGATGCACCACCAGGATCGGGATTGGGAACTTCGTCAACCCTGGTCGTAGCTATTCTCGGAGCCTTTACCGAATGGCTTAACCTGCCCCTGGGCGAATACGATCTTGCCCGTTTGGCCTACCAGATCGAGCGGGTCGACCTGAAAATGGCCGGAGGAAAGCAGGATCAGTATGCCGCAACTTTTGGAGGGGTCAACTTCATGGAATTTTATAAGGATGATAAGGTCATCGTGAATCCCCTGCGGATCCGGGAAAAATACCTTGACGAACTGGCCCATAACCTGGTGCTTTACCATACAGAAACAAGCCGCCTTTCGTCGAAAATCATCGAACAACAAACCCGCAATGTGATGGCAAAAAACGAAAAATCGCTCGAAGCCATGCACAAACTCAAAGAACAGGCATTTAGTATGAAAGAGGCGCTGTTGACGGGCCACCTTGACAGTATCGGCGAAAACCTCGACTTTGGATGGAAGTTTAAAAAGAATCTCGCCGAAGGGGTCTCCAACCCGATGATTGACCGGTTTTACGAAACAGCCATCACAGCCGGCGCCACGGGTGGTAAGGTTTCCGGAGCAGGAGGGGGTGGTTTTATGTTTTTTTACTGCCCCGACAACTCCCGGTCGAAGGTCATCGAAGCGCTTCAGGGTTACGGAGGACAAGCCAAACGGTACGAATTCACCGCGAAAGGTTTGACAACCTGGACGATCGACCGATGAGGCGGTAGGGAAATTACCGGCTCCATAAGAGCTGATTTTTTACAAAACGGATAAAGGAATTTCCGGAAATGAATAATGATATCTTGCCATTCCGGCATCCCGGCTGAAAACAAAGAAACTATGGAAAATTTTTTGGATCTGGTTAAAAAAAGATATTCTGTCCGGAATTATCTTGACAAGACCGTTGAGGAGGAAAAACTGAATTATATCCTCGAATGCGGACGACTGGCGCCCTCTGCTGCCAATTATCAGCCCTGGCACGTTATCATTGTACGGGATACCACACGAAAGCAAAAAATAGCCACAACTTACAACCGTCCCTGGTTCAGCCAGGCTCCGGTGATCCTGATAATATGCGGCAATCATGGTGCGGCCTGGAAAAGAGCTGACGGCAAGGATCACACCGACATCGACGCGGCGATTATCGTGGACCACATGACCCTGGCTGCCGCCGAAATGGGCCTCGGAACCTGCTGGATCTGCAATTTCGACGCTGCCAAATGCCACTCCATCCTGAACCTGCCCGAAAACTGGGAACCGATTGTTTTGCTGCCATTGGGTTATCCGGCTGTTTCCACCGATGACAATTCACGGCACCTGAAGCGAAAATCACTCGGCGAGATTACATCCATCGACAAATTTTGATTTTCAGATATCATTAAGGAGATCGCTTTTTTCACCCGGGGAAGACTGTTTTAATACCTGATATTTTACATTATTATCACAAATCTTATGCGTATCAAGGAATCCATCAAACAATCCATAGCGGTCAAGCAACAGATTCTTGAGAATGAAGCGTTGGTTCAGACCATTCGCGACGTTTCCCAGTCTTGTGCCGATACCTTTTGCAGCGGCGGGAAGGTGCTGTTTTGCGGAAACGGGGGCAGCGCTGCCGATGCCCAGCATCTTGCCGCGGAGTTTTCGGGTCGCTTCTATTACGACCGTCCGCCGCTGCCTTCCGAAGCCCTCCATGTGAATACATCCTACCTTACTGCCGTTGCCAACGACTATTCGTACGACGAGGTGTATGCACGACTGCTGAAAGGCATCGCGCAGGCAGGAGATATTCTCGTCGGGATAAGCACTTCGGGGAACTCTGCCAACATCATCCGGGCCTTCGAAACTGCGCGTGAACTAGGGGTCATCACCGTTGGATTGACCGGAAGAACCGGGGGAAAAATGAAGAACCTTTCCGATTTCCTTATTTGCGTTCCTTCCGACGATACGCCGCGGATCCAGGAGGCACAGATCATGATCGGTCACATCATTTGCGAACTGGTCGAATCAGCGCTCTTTCCCAAAGAATCCTGAAATGGAAGCCATAATCCTCGCGGGTGGTTTCGGAACCAGGCTTCAGCCGGTTGTGAGCAATGTGCCCAAATCGATGGCGGTGATCAGGGACCGGCCCTTTCTCGAATATCAGCTCGATTACCTTATCGGACAAGGTACAACCAAAGCGGTACTCTCTGTCGGGTACAAACATGAGATCATCATGAACCATTTCGGATCCCGGTATAAATCGCTCGAAATAGAATACGCGATCGAAAATGAACCCATGGGGACAGGAGGCGGTATCAGACTCTCGTTTTGGAAAATTGACGGTACCCGGGCATTAATCCTTAATGGTGACAGCATGTTTCGCTTCAACTTCAGGGAGATGATGGATTTCCACCTGAAAAAGAGGGCAGAAGTCACACTTGCCCTTCGAAAACTTAAGGATACCAGCCGTTACGGAAGGGTCTCGATGGGAAGAACCGGGCGGATCAAAGGTTTTTCTGAAAAAGAGCCGGGTCAGGGGCCGGGCTTCATCAACGGCGGCGTCTATATCATGGAGAAAAAAATACTGATGGAGCCGGAATTCAGAGGTAAGTTTTCGATTGAAAAGGATTTCTTCGGAAGCCGCTATACGACTTTAAAAATGTATGGATTTGAAGCGCAGGGATATTTTCTCGACATCGGGATACCGGATGATTTTAACAAAGCACAGGATGAGTTTACCACTTTCGTCGATTGATCTTACATGGACCTTGTTTCTCGACCGCGACGGGGTCATCAACGAACGGATCGTCGGTGATTATGTTAAAAGCAGGGATCAGTTTCATTTTCTTCCCGGCGTTCTTGAAGCAATGCCCCGATTGGCAAGTCTTTTCGCGAAGATTGTGGTGGTCAGTAACCAGCAGGGAATCGGGAAGGGAGTGATGTCGGTACAGGAACTTAACGACATTCATGAAAAAATGACGGAGACCATCCGCGGGACAGGGGGAAGGATCGACCTCATCCTGTTCTCTCCCGACCTTGCCGGTTCCGGTTCTTTTACACGAAAACCAAATATCGGGATGGCCCTTCAGGCAAAAAAGAGATTTCCGGAAATCATTTTTAAAAAGTCAGTGATGGCAGGTGATTCCCTTTCCGATATGATATTTGGCAAACGACTTGGAATGCTGACAGTGCTGATTTCAAACAATCACGGGTTAGCCCGAAAATACCCTCGATTAATCGACAACGTTTTCCCCGGCCTGAAAGAATTCGCCGATTATTTCAACAAATCCAACGATGCTGCACATTCCTTCCAGAGATAATCCGCAGCGAAAACTGCAATGATTGATTGAATCCGGCCCGACAGGATAATTACCAACAGCCACAGGCATCTTTGGGAAAATCTCCTATCTTTGTATGAATTCTGGATGATTTATGGAAGTCAGAACCGATTTATATTTGGGGGATTGTAAAGAAAAGCTCCAACTATTAGATGAAAATTTAGTCGATCTAATCGTTACCTCTCCTCCTTATGCCGATCAACGAAAGGACACCTATGGAGGAATCCGTCCAGATAAATATGTCGAATGGTTCATTCCGATTACTGATCAACTGCTTCGTGTCCTGAAACCAACAGGCACCTTTATTCTTAATATTAAGGAAAAAGTCGTTGATGGTGAAAGAAGTACCTATGTCATGGAACTGATTTTGGAGATGAGAAAGCAAGGTTGGCTTTGGACCGAGGAGTTTATTTGGCATAAAAAGAACAGCTATCCGGGTAAATGGCCCAACCGGTTTCGTGATTCATGGGAACGGCTGCTTCAATTTAACAAAGACCGTAAATTCAATATGTACCAAGAAGAAGTAATGGTTCCCATGGGCGAATGGGCAAAAACAAGGTTGAAGAATCTTTCAATGACAGATAAAATACGAGACCCTTCGAAGGTTGGTAGTGGTTTTGGGAAAAATATTTCAAATTGGCTGGAACGAGAAAAGGCATATCCCACGAATGTTTTACATCTAGCGACTGAATGCAGTAATAAAAATCATAGTGCTGCCTTCCCTGAAGAATTACCTGAATGGTTTATTAAGCTTTTTACTAGAGAATATGATACTGTGTTGGACCCATTTATGGGATCGGGAACAACCATCATGGTGGCAAACAGGATGAAAAGACATGCTATCGGGATTGATATCGTCCCGGAATATTATAAGATGGTCAACAAACAAATAAGACCTGTAGAATTATATATCCTTGAGCCAAAATCAATATATGAAAAAACTAGACCTAAAAAAAGTAACCCAGTACGTTGAAGAAAACATCAGCGAATTTCATCACAAAAGGCTAGCAATTGCTAACAACATAAAGCTCAAGCAGGTAATTAAATCTAAGAATCCTTATCTTTTTAAAGCAAAAAATGTTACTTCTGCCAGTCAAATTGTCGATGGTATTTTGAATGCCTACCTCTCGTCAAGCGAAGAAGGATTATTTGGGAATTGGTTGGAAAAGTTGGCTATTTTTATCAACGACTCGGTATATCAAGGAAGAAAAGCAGGCATAGAAGGCATTGATCTTGATTTTGATAAAGACGGTAATCGTTACCTCGTATCGATCAAGTCAGGGCCAAATTGGGGAAACGATAGCCAGATTAAGAAAATGATAGACCAGTTCGATTCAGCAAGAAAAAGATTACATACATCTGGCGGGAGCGGTTCAATTATCTGTGTTAATGGTTGCTGTTACGGAAAATCAAGGGAGCAAAGTGAATACAAATCAAAAGGAAATTATTACAAAAAATGTGGTAAACGATTCTGGGAATTGATCTCAGGTGAACCTGACCTGTACTTACAATTAATCCAACCACTTGGGCACAAAGCAACTGATAGAAATAACGAGTTTAGAATCGCATATGAAAATTTAAAAAACAGATTGACTAAAGAATTTTTAATAGATTTTTGTTTGGACGATGGGAGCATTGATTGGGAGAAACTCTTGGTTTATAATTCAAGTTATGAATCAAAAATAAAATCAATTTGACCACTTGAAAGATAATACCTCAAGAATAAACAACCAATAATACATTTATTATCACTCATTTTTCGTTGCCCTTTCTCCAAAATTCATTCTCCCGATCCTGATATGAACCCGACCCTCATCCTCGCCTGCTTTCTGACCTATACCGCACTGCTGTTTCTCATTACGTGGCTTACAGCCCGAAAAGCAACCAACCGGAGTTTCTTTATCGGCAACAAAGCATCCCCGTGGATGGTCGTCGCCTATGGCATGATCGGCGCCTCCATGTCGGGTGTTACGTTTATGTCGGTGCCGGGATGGGTTGGTACCACCGGATTTTCATACATGGGGGTGGTAATTGGCTACGTGTTCGGATACATCGTCATCGCGACCATCCTGCTGCCTTTGTACTACCGTATGAACCTCACTTCGATTTACACTTACCTCGATACCCGCTTCGGATTCTGGTCGTATAAAACCGGGGCTTTCTATTTTATCCTTTCCCGCGTCATCGGTGCGTCGTTCCGCATGTTCCTCGTGGTGAACGTACTTCAGATCTTCGTATTCGACGCCTGGAATGTCCCCTTTCACGTTACCGTGCTGATCTTTATTACGTTGATCCTGCTTTATACTTTTAAAGGCGGAATTAAAACCATCATCTGGACCGACACCATACAAACTACCTTCATGCTGCTTTCGCTGGGCGTTTGTATCTACCTGATCATGGATCAACTTGGATTGAACCTGTTCGAGATGATCGATAAAGTCTCGGTCAGCCGCTACTCAAAAATGATATATTCCGACTGGAATGACAAACATTTCTTTCTCAAGGAAGTGTTCAGCGGAGCTTTTATTGCCATTGTCATGACCGGACTGGACCAGGAAATGATGCAGAAAAACCTTAGTTGCAGGTCGCTTCACGACGCACAGAAAAATATGTTTACCTACACGGGTATCATGGTCGTTGTCAATATGGTCATTCTGTTTCTGGGAGCCAGCCTGTTCCTTTATTCCGATGCCAAAGACATTGCGATACCCGGTAGAAGCGACGACCTGTTTCCGGTCATCGCGATAAATCATCTCGGACCTTTCGCCGGCCTGGTGTTTCTGATCGGACTCATTTCTGCGGCTTATCCCAGCGCCGACGGGGCTCTTACTTCGCTGACCACCTCCTTCAGCATCGATTTTCTGGGAATTGACAAACGACAGGATATCGATGAACGGCGGAAGAAAAAAATCCGCCAACAGGTACACATCGGGTTCGCATTCGTGCTGCTGATCGTGATTGTGGTATTCAGAGCAATCAACGACCGTGCCGTCATCGACAAACTCTTCACCGTTGCCGGTTATACCTATGGCCCGTTGCTTGGCCTTTATGCATTCGGCCTTTTTACAAAACTCGGGGTGAAAGATCGTTTGGTGCCCATAATTGCACTGATATCACCGGTTTTATGTTATATCGTAAGTGAATATTCCGTCATTCTGTTAAATGGCTACCGGTTCGGATTTGAACTCCTGATTTTAAACGGAATTATTACATTTGCCGGACTGCTGCTAATCCGTCAAAAACACAAAAAATAAAGGCAGTATCGATAAATTGCTGTTTACCCGTTAAATCACCTTTATGAAAAAAATCACCTGTTTATTCATGATGATCCTGGCAGGACTCAGCGCCGCAGCCCAGATCAATGTGCTCAGAATTGATGCATCCGCCGCCCCCCAGACAAAAGATGGCGTTTTCTATGCCCTTCCACGGACCGTTGTGAATGTGGATGTAAAAATCGACCGTCTGGAAAATTATAAAGGGCCCTATGCCGAATTTGCATTAAAGCTCCTGGGATTGAAAAATGTGATCCCGGCAAATTCCATCGAGTTCCGGATCAGTGAGATCAAAATAACCACCAGCCCCGAACCGGATCCCGATCAGTATTATTTTATTGAGCTGGGTGAAAAGCTGTCGAAAAGCGAGAAAGCAGCAATCCTCTCCCTGACCGAATCGGGACTGATACTCGGAACCCTGCCAGGAGCCGGTGATACTGTGCGGGCAGGAGATATGCCACAGGAAATAAGCATGACATCCCAGGAATCAGATAAGGAACTTTTCGGAGAATTATTCAAGTATTCAGCAGATGTGAGTGTTTTCGAAAAAGTCGATACAATCATCCGGAAGATCAATATCGATACGATGTCGGTCGAACGACAGTACTATAAACGGACCATTATCGAAAAAACACCGGAACAAAAGGCCCGGGAAGCTGCCGATTTTATCTCGAAAATCAAGGATAACCGTTTTGCACTGCTCAGCGGCAGCCAGGAGGTGAATTACAACAAAGAAACGCTGGAATATATGGACACCCAGCTTAAAACCATGGAAAAGGAGTATTTGAAACTATTTACCGGGATCAGCCTGCAAAAGAGTCTGACCTTTCGGTATAAATACATTCCGCTTCCCAACCAGATCAACACCGAGATCCCGATTTTTAAATTTTTGAAATCCAAAGGGATCATTGATCTGGATGAACCCGGAGGGAAAGTGGTGACCATCAAAATACAGCGGGTGGGAAATACCAATACTGTTGCCGGATACCTGCAAAAAGCAGAAAAGGAATCAAAGACCAGGGGATTTTCTTACCGGATTCCTGAGTTTGCCCGGATTACAGTAAAACTGGATGAAAACACGCAGAAGGAGACACAATGTCTGGTCAGCCAACTCGGAATCGTGACCTTCCTGCCAGCCAGCTACTGGAAAATGCAGTTCCATAATAGTACCGGGAGTATCAAAAATCTTGAAATTCAATAAAGGGAACTTCTGATCTTTACCAGCCTGGAAAGCAGCGGTTCAAGCATTTTCAGCGGCAGCATGTTGGCACCGTCGGATTTTGCACTGCCCGGATCGGGATGGGTCTCCAGAAAAATTCCGTCGGCGCCGGCCGCTACGGCTGCATTTGCCATCGTCGTGATCAGATCCGGCCTTCCTCCGGTGACTCCGTCAGGCTGGTTGGGCTGCTGTAAAGAATGGGTGATATCCACCACGACCGGAACACCGTATTTTTGCATTTCCGGTACATTTCTGAAATCCAACACAAGATCGGTATACCCGAAAGTTGTTCCCCGCTCCGTCAGCATTATCCTGGGATTGCCTTCCTGACGGACCTTCTCAAGGGCATATCTCATCGATTCGGCCGAGGCAAACTGACCCTTTTTAATATTGACGAATTTTCCGGTCCTTCCGGCCGCCTGAAGAAGCCCGGTCTGCCGGCACAGGAATGCCGGGATCTGAAGAACATCTACAAACGTAGCGGCAACCGCTGCCTGTTCCTCGGTATGAATATCTGTCAGAACCGGGATCTTTAGCGCCTCACCGACCTCCCTTATGAGACCCAGCGCCCGTTCAAGGCCAATTCCGGTGAATGAATCCGACCGCGAACGGTTCGCCTTTAGATACGAGGCTTTAAAGATGAATGGAATTTGAAGCCGGGAGGTGACAGAATGAATCCGGCTGGCAATATCAAGGGCCATAGTGTCATTCTCAACCACACAGGGACCGGCAATCAGAAAGAAATTTCCGGAATCCGTAAACTCCAGCTTATCAATTTTTGGGATCATCCTTCACACTGTTAATTTGACCTTCAGAACATATCTTTTTATACAGGATTTTTACAGATGAATCGTTTTTACCATGCCATCCCCGATAATTGAAACTTAATACCTGTATTTCTCCTTCCAGAGCTTCTTCAACCTTTGCCTGATCTCCTGTTCCCGGGGATTGTCCTGTGGATCATAGAAACGGGTACCCTTTAGCGCCTCGGGAAGAAACTCCATCTCCACAAAGTTATTGTCAAAATCGTGCGCATATTTATAATCTTTTCCGTAACCGATCTTTTTCATCAGATTGGTCGGGGCATTGCGAATGGGTAAGGGGACCGGCTGATCGCCTCCATCCCTGAAAGCGCTTTTCGCGCTTCGGATGGCAAGGTAAGACGCATTACTCTTGACCGAACAAGCCAGGTAAATGGCGGTTTGCGACAGGATGAGATCACACTCGGGATACCCGATCACATCAATGGCCTGAAAACATGCTGTTGCAAGCAAAAGCGCATTTGGATTAGCATTCCCGATATCCTCCGATGCAAGGATTAACATGCGGCGTGCAATGAATTTCGGATCTTCTCCAGCCTCAATCATCCGCGCAAGCCAGTAAACGGCCCCATTGGGATCACTCCCGCGCATTGATTTGATAAAGGCAGAGATTACATCATAGTGCATCTCTCCCGTCTTATCATAAAGAGCCAGGTTTTGCTGAATTACTTGTAAGGTAAGGTCGTTGGTAATTTTAATGGTCGAAGCTCCCTGTTCACTCGATACGATCAGTTCGAGCGCGTTCAGCAGCTTGCGTGCGTCGCCCCCCGAGATCCGTAACAGCGCTTCACTTTCGGCAAGAATGATCTCCTTCTGCATCCGCTCCTCCAGATGCTTCCGGCCTGAATCGAGAAGTTTTAGCAAATGTTCTTCGCCCAGAGACTTCAAAATGTAAATCTGGCAACGGGAGAGGAGCGGAGAGATGACTTCAAAAGAGGGATTCTCCGTGGTTGCACCGATAAACGTTACAACCCCTTTTTCTACTGCGCCAAGTAATGCATCCTGCTGTGATTTACTGAAACGGTGAATTTCATCGATGAACAGAAACGGGCTCTCACCCGATTCGGTCGCCCGTGCAATCACTTCCCGAACCTCTTTGACCCCCGAACTTACCGCGCTGAGGGTGTAAAAGGAACGCCGCAACTGCTTCGAAATAATATAGGCAAGCGTGGTTTTTCCGACACCGGGTCCACCCCAAAGTATCATTGAAGGAACCTTACCCGATTCGATTGCCCGCCTGAGTATGGCCCCCTTGCCAATCAAATGTTCCTGCCCCAGGTAATCATCAAGGGTCTCCGGCCGTAACTGCTCTGCAAGTGGTATTAACATGAAACAAATCTACGAATAATTGCTTCTAAAGACTCCATTAGCCAATCAGCCCGGCTTCATATCCTAAAAAATGTTAAAATTATTCTCATTGAAATTCAGTGAATTATGTAAAATGTTAAAAAATGTTAAAAAAAAGTGGTCAAAATATTTGGACGGTATTATTCTGTTGCAGTATCTTTGCGCCAGAATTTTAAAAAATCAATAGACAAATGAAAAAACTTGCAACAGTATTAGTTATCGGCGCAGTAGCTTTCATGTACTCCTGTGGCCCCAGCGCAAAAGAACTGGAAGAAAAAAGAATTGCTGACTCTATCCGCGTAGCTGATTCATTAGCTATGGTTCAGGCTGAACAGCAGAGAATCGCTGATTCAATTGCCAGAGCTCAGATGGAAGCTGCACACAAAGATTCTATTGCTCAGGGTTGGCTGAAAGAAGACGGCACTCCGACCGATAAACTGAAGAAAGAACTGAAAAAACTGAAGAAATAATCAGTTACTGTTTCTTTCTGAATCAGAAAAAAGGCTGCCTCATACCGGGGCAGCCTTTTTTTATATCCATTCTGTTCCCTTTATCAGGTGAATGAAAGGAACAGGCAGATTGTCAAATACTCTTTATTTCAGAAATCAGCTTTTGCAGCGTTGCCTTGGCATCGCCAAACAACATACGTGATTTGGGCATGAAAAACAAATTGTTTTCAATGGCAGCATAGCCTTTCGCCATACTCCGCTTCATGATGATGGTGTTCTTGGCTTCCCACACTCTGATTACAGGCATTCCGTAAATCGGACTTGCAGGATCCTCTTCAGCCGCTGGATTCACCACATCGTTGGCCCCGACAACAATCACGACATCGGTATTCATTAGGTCATTGTTCGCATCCTCCATCTCCTGCAACTTCTCATAGGGAACATCAGCTTCGGCCAACAGTACATTCATGTGTCCCGGCATCCGGCCTGCAACAGGATGAATGCCGTACCTGAGCTCCACACCTTTGGATCCAAGCAGGTTCTCGAGTTCATGACAGAGATGTTGTGCCTGCGCTACAGCCAACCCATAGCCGGGAACTACCAACACTTTTTGCGAATAACTGAGCAATACCGCGGCATCGCTGAGCGAGATCTCTTTAACCGTTTTATCGCCGCTCTGGATCCCCGCTGCTGTACTGCCGCCAAAAGCGCCAATGATCACGTTCAACAACGACCGGTTCATGGCTTTGCACATCAAAATAGTCAGGATCGTTCCTGAAGATCCCACCAGGATACCCCCGGTCAGCATGGCCTGATTGTTATACAAAAAGCCACCCATCGCCGCTGCGACGCCCGTGAAAGAGTTCAAAAGCGAAATAACCACCGGCATGTCGGCGCCGCCAATCGGCATGACAAAGGTTACTCCGTACACCAATGCTAACCCTGCCATGACATAAATCATCCAGTTCTGGCCTTCAACAGGCTCTTTGGACAAAATAAACACCATGAAAGCGAAAAGTAATACCAGGAATGCAAGATTGATGTAACGGAGCACGGGTGATTTGATGTCCCCGATCCGTTCATCCAGTTTGCCGAACGCGATCATACTTCCGGCAAACGAAACTCCCCCGATCATAAGCCCGAGAAGGATCGCGAGTGCCTCTCCGTTCAACATACTTGACGCGGATTCCGCAGCAAACCTGGTCTGCATTCCGGGAAATTCCATCAATGAGATCAGGGCGGCACAAGCCCCGCCCATCCCATTGAACATCGACACCATCTGAGGCATCGCAGTCATTTTGACTTTTTTCGCTGCAAACCATCCGATCACACTCCCGATAACCAAAGCTGCCAGAATCCATCCGATGTTGTGAATCCCTGCATAAGTTCCATCACCCAATTTGGTTTTGTGAAAAAGAATGGTACACAGTATGGCCAGTGCCATGCCTGCGGCAGCCCACAGATTCCCGCTCCGTGCAGTATCGGGATGACTCAGTTTCTTCAGTCCCAGCACAAACAATACGGAGGCCAGGATGTACGAAATCTCCAAAATGGAAATATAATTCGAAAACTCGATGGGTCGGGTCAGTGTAGTTATGGTATCCATATCTGTTCCTCCTTTGTTTATTTTTTCTTTTTCCTGAACATTTCAAGCATCCGGTCTGTGACCACAAATCCGCCAACCACATTCAACGTGCCCAGTATGACCGCGATAAAACCAAGTACCATGGACAGGACATTGGTCGCGTGCCCCATTACGATGATGGCTCCGATGATTACCACCCCGTGGATGGCATTGGCGCCCGACATAAGTGGCGTGTGCAAAACAGAGGGAACATGAGAAATGACCTCGATCCCGAGAAATATCGAAAGAATGATGATGAAAATCGCCTCCCGGTACTCCGTAATGAATTTAAAAATATCTGTCATGGGAATAAATTTAACTGTTTACAAATGATTTTATACGCTCATTTACAACCTCCCCGTTATGTGTCACACAAGTTCCTTTGACAAGGTCGTCCTCCCAGTTCAGATTCAGTTCACCCTTTGAAGAAATCATGAGTTTCAGGAAATTGATCACATTTTTGCCGAACATTCTGCTGGCATCGGCAGGCATATCGACAGGGAATGCCGAATTGCCCAAGATCCGGATGCCGTTTATCTCAACCAGTTCATTGTTTTTGGTTAGTTCGCAGTTCCCACCTGTCGATGCGGCAAGATCAATTACCACCGAACCCGGCTTCATTGCTCTGACCGTTTCGTTTCTGAGCAATACCGGAGCCCGCTTTCCCGGGATCTGCGCCGTACATATCACCACGTCCGATTTCAACGCGTGATCGTGAATGGCCCTGGCTTGTCGGTCCTTGAACTCAGCGCTTTGCTCCACAGCATACCCTCCGGCTGCTTTGTCATCAACCGCGCCCTCAACCTCTACGAATTTTCCACCAAGTCCCAGTACCTCCTCCTTAACTGCGGCCCTGACATCGAATACCTCCACCACCGCTCCCAGCTTCCTTGATGTGGCAAGAGCCTGCAATCCGGCAACGCCCGCTCCCAGGATCAACACCTTGGCAGGAGTGATGGTTCCTGCAGCCGTCATGAACATCGGGAAAAACTTGGGCAGCAGATTGGCCGCCGTTAACACGGCCTTGTAACCAGCTACCGTCGCCATCGACGAAAGAATATCCATCGATTGTGCCCGGCTTGTGCGGGGAATAACATCAAGACTGAAGGAAGTGACCTCCCTTTTTGCAAGATTCGTTACAACCGTTTTATTGAAAAAAGGATTTAATACCGATAACAGGACGGTACCTGGCTTCATCCGGGCAATCTCCTCAACCGATGGTGGATTGATTCCGATCAGAAGCGTCGCATTTTCAAAAAGTTCATTCCGGCTGCAGATTCCGGCGCCAGCCGACTGATACGCTTCATCGTGGACATAGGCGCCCGTTCCCGCCCCGGACTCAACTTGTACCTCTGCCATCATTTTGATGAGAACCGAAACGGACTCGGGAAGCAATGCTACCCTTCGTTCCGGACTGTCTTCCTTTAATATTCCGATGATCATGGGTTTTCGTTTTTGAATTAATTGTTGGAGAATTTTATGAAGGAATCGGGCTGAAATCAGGTCAAAACCTGCTGTTCCATCCGGTTTTATTTAAGGGTGTCCAGGCTCCACGAAAAAGGAAAATGAAATCCGGTCGATCAATCCTTGAAACCGATAACCTGGTGGGTGCCATCACAGAAAGGTTTCTTCTTGCTCCCGCCGCATCGGCAAATTGTCGTGACTTCGTTGTCGATTTTGATCTTCTTTTTTTTATGGTCACGGACAATGAAATTTCCCGTGATAAGGACAGGTCCGTTCTTGAGGATTTGTACCCGGGCAAATTTTGATTTTTTCTTGGGCTTTGCCCTGGGCTTGGAGGTTATAAATTTATTGCTTTTCAGATAGGTGAGCGCCCTGGATGGACAGGTATCGACAATATGCATAATTTCCTTGCTGTCGGAGGCATGAATGTTGATCCAGGGTCTTTTCTTTGAATTGAAGACTTCGGGAAGTCCAATCAAACAATTGGCAGAATGGATGCACAGTTTCTCCCTCCAGAAAACCGTGATCTCACCGTTGCTGAACTCCTTAATACTTTCCAGGTTCTTCTTAAACTCTGATAACTCGGTTTTTGTAACTTTGTTTGACATATTAAGGTCAGTTTATTTTTTTCGTAAAGATAAAGATTAATATTAAAATAAACCGGACTGAAAATATTTTTTGATTCAGAAAGCGAAGGTATTGTTGCTTCCTGAAAAAATTACCTGTCATTATGATGAAAAATATATCCAGGCTCAGGAAGGAGTACCGGGGAAAGCGATTGATTGAACCGGAGCTTTCAAAAAAACCTTTTGACCTGTTCGATCAGTGGTTCACATTCGCGGTTCAGCAAAAGGTTCCGGAACCAAATGCCATGGTGCTTTCAACGGCTTCCCGTTCGGGAAGGGTGACTGCCCGTGCGGTCTTGTTAAAAGGCATCGAAAAAGGGCAGTTTGTTTTTTATACCAATTACCAAAGTCTGAAAGGTATTCAGCTCTCAGAAAATCCACAGGCAGCCCTCACCTTTTTATGGTTGCCCATTGAAAGACAGGTCAGGGTTGAAGGAAAAGTGAGAAAGTTGAGCAGGAAAAATTCAGTTGATTACTTCAATACAAGACCAGTCGAAAGCAGGATCAGCGCATCGGTTTCGCCGCAGAGTTGTGTGATTCCTGATCGCAGGTTCCTCGAGATCATGCGCGAAGGATTCCTGTTGGATCTCGGCAGCAGGGAGCCTGACTGTCCTGAAACCTGGGGTGGTTACGGGCTTACTCCCGATCTGATCGAATTCTGGCAGGGCGGGATGTATCGGTTGCACGACCGGATTCGTTACAGGAGAAATAAACAGTCCTGGACAATCGAAAGGTTGGCGCCATGAAAAAAAAAGCCCCGCGGGGATTACCTCGCGGGGCTCTGACTGTCAAACCAAATTACACAAGCTTAAAGGTGATCCTGATTTTGTATTGCTGGTTATAAACCGGTTTCAGATCCGTGAAAGTAATATCCTTAAGCTGCTTTTTCACACTTTCAGCAATCTCTTCATTGTCAGTTGACATGGATTTGATCTCAATGGTTCCCTTGTCGTTCAACATAAAAGTAACATCGACAGAGCCGCAGCATCCGTGCCTGATGGCAAGTTCAGGATATTTGATCGATTCCTTCAGAATTTTATGGATGTGATTGGGGGTCGCCAGTTCAGGCTTCATTGCAAGAACCGAAAAACTGCATACCGTGGTAAAAACCAGGGCAAGTGTCAATACGCGGAATAATTTCATTGTTTTCATGGGATTGAAAATTAAAGGTTTAATTTTTCTTTGGATGATTCATCAGACGGATTACATATTTGAAAGTTACATTTGAAAAGAAATTTAACATTTCTTTAACACTACTGATTTTCAATCAAATATATGATCAAATGAACTCCCGGACAACTGTTTTCTGTATCCTCAGGATTTTATCAGATGAAACACGGAAATCACAGGGTAAAATCTTACCGTAGTTTAAAAACGGAACGACCGGAAACGGGATGTACGCTTTTCCCGGATCTTTTCGATTGACGGATGTAAGGGGAAATTTACTCTGGCGTGGATTTACGGTCAGTGTCCGGAACGATCCTGACATCAACGGCAGTCAATCCTTTATAACCATTTTCGATGCAGAATGAAACTTTATCTTGCTCTTTGACCGGACCTTCAAGATTATTGACATGGACGAAAATACTTTGATTTGTCAAATCATTTTTAATGAACCCATAACCTTTTGATTCATTAAAAAAGGTGACGGTTCCGGTATGACGGTGATCATCGGGCTCAGAATCCACTTTTCGGGCAATACTTATTATAATGTCTTCAGGATTTACATCCTGTTTCTGACCCGGATCCGGGGGTGATGATAACAGATTGCCAAAAGCGTCAACATAGGCAAACATTTTTTCCAGACCTTTTCCTTTCCCTGAATTGGCTTTTCTTTGCTCCTTTTTCTGCTCCTTGTCCTTTCTTTTTTTAAGTTTCGCCTTCTCCCGGTCTTTGGAATTGAAAGAATCTTTGCTTCTGGCCATAACGGTTATCTGGTTTGTGAAAATTTTCCGGTCATGAATTTTAACAAAGGTACTCTTATTCCGTCGCCTTGCTTCTTATTTCTTTGATTTGTTTATTTTTTCGTATATTTGCACACTTTTATGAAGATAACGATTCTTCGGGTCTACACCAATTTTCCCCTCCGGCTCAATTAAATCCAAACTTTTCATTCAAGTACTGATGTGTCGCCGCCATTGCGGTCACGCATAAGCATTTATTTATAATTTAATTTACATTAGTATGACTTTTAAAGATTTAAATTTAACGAAATCCTTGCTCGACGCTATCCAAAAAGCAGGGTATCAATCACCCACGAAAATCCAGCAACAATCCATTCCGCATATACTTGCCGGAAAAGATCTTTTCGGATGTGCCCAGACCGGAACCGGTAAAACGGCCGCATTTGCATTGCCCATTCTTCAAAAAATCATGGAAGAACAAAAAACAGGCGCCCGTCATGGCATCAAAGCGCTCGTATTAGCCCCGACCCGGGAACTTGCAAACCAGATCGATGAGAGTTTCCGTACTTACGGAACAGGAAGCGGGCTCAAAACAACCTGCGTTTACGGAGGTGTATCACAACAATTGCAGGTCAGCAAATTAAAAAAAGGAACTGATATTCTGATTGCAACACCGGGAAGGTTGCTCGACCTGATCCAACAGCGATTCATTCAACTGGGAACAATACGCTACCTGGTTCTTGATGAGGCCGACCGTATGCTCGATATGGGATTTATCAACGATATAAAGAAAATTATCGCAATGTTGCCGGCTGACAGGCAGAGCCTTTTCTTTGCAGCAACCCTGACGCCGGAGGTCAAGAAGCTTTCAGGGACAATCCTTTCGGATCCTGCTTTGGTTTTCCTTACACCCGAAAAAGAAATCTCCGGATTGATCAGGCAATCGGTTTATTATGTCAGAAAGGAAGACAAACGGGATTTGCTCAAACATGTCATGAAGGACACCGGAATGGGCAATGCTCTTGTGTTTACAAGAACCAAACATGGCGCCGACCGGGTTGCCAGGGACCTGAACCGGAGCGGGATTACTGCCGAAGCGATTCATGGCGACAAATCACAGAACAAACGTGAAAAGAGCCTGATGGGTTTCCGAAGGGGAGTTATCCGGGTTCTGGTAGCAACTGATGTTGTTTCCCGCGGCATCGACATCGATAGTCTGAGTCATGTTATCAACTTTGAGATTCCTGAAGATCCCGCAACTTACGTCCATCGTATCGGACGTACCGGCAGGGCAGGAGCGAAGGGTACAGCCTTGTCCTTTTGTTCAAATGAAGAGAAAAGGAATCTCAAAGATATTCACAAACTGATCCATAACGAAATGAACGTAGTCAGGACACATCCCTATTCCTGAATATTATAGTCAATAATAAAGAAGGGGAAATTTAAAACAATAAAAAGATGAAAACAGGAACAGTAAAATTTTTCAATGTAATCAGGGGTTTTGGATTTATCAAGGATGATGAATCCGGTGAAGAGATTTTCGTTCACAAATCAGATGTCATGGGAACAATCCGTGAATCCGATATGGTTGAATTCGAGGTCCAGAAAGGTAAAAAAGGATTGAATGCCGTAAATGTCAAGATAGTACGGTAGCTAGGCGACACCTTGGTGATAGGTAACCAGCTCTGCCTTTTCACCAACCCGGTACATCTTGAGGTCGACCTCTTTGCACTCATTACTTTCCGATGCAGAATGTAATTGATATTGAATTTCAATTATATACATGTAATGGGCAACAAGGAATCCTGAAGCATCTGATAGCTGGCCGCAAGAAAAAGAAGATCGTGTAAGTGATTATTGTTTTACCAACGTACCACTTATAACCTCCTTACCATTATTTATACGGTAAATATAGATCCCGGAGGGCAGATTACTGATATCAAGTTTTGTTTCAGGATCAAAAATGGCATTTCTCAAGAGTTCCTGTCCGTTTAGATTTAGGATGGACAAATGTCCTGGAAAAGCAAACTTATAAAATTCAATGGTGATTTTACCTGATGTTGGATTTGGAAAAACAAACGAGCTTTGATTTCGAGAATTCACAGGATTAATACCGGTTATCAAATAAAGTGCATTAAAGGCATTTATTCTCCCATACCCGTAATATTGATCCCATCCGGGAGTATCCTCAACAGGGTCTCCCACGGTATCTTCTGCAGTAATTTCAATGATTGATTTTACCTGGGCAGGTGTCCGGCCAGGATCCTGGGCCAGCAATAACGAAGCAAGTCCCGATACATGGGCTGTCGCTTGTGAAGTACCGGAAAAGTAAACACTATAATTTGTATTTGATTGATAATCCAAGCTAAAAATGTAGTTACCTGGTGCAACGACAGAAATATGACTGCCAAAATTACTACCGCTTGTTGAACCCCAGGGAAACGGATGTGACCTGGTATCATCCGGATTGGTTGAACCTACAGCGATTACACCTGGAAATCCGGCCGGGAAAAATACTGTATTTGAGTTCGTATTCATCATACATGCAACGAGAACTACATTATTATTAAAGGCATACTTAATAGCATCCTGAAATGTTGTTGTTGGATTTGTTGTTCCGAATGACATATTGATCACCCTTGCCCCGTTGTCTACTGCATAATATACAGCGCTTGCCCACATCGATTGAGATCCGCCTCCGTAATCATCAAATGCTTTTAATATCATAAGTTTACAATTCCAATCTACACCTGCTAAACCAATAGAATTGTTTCCATTTGCTCCAACAATTCCCGCTACATTGGTGCCATGTCCGTGACCATCCGTCGGGTCATTGTCAGAATAGGCAAAATCCCAACCTTTCACATCATCAATGTATCCATTCGTATCATCATCAATCCCATTGCCCGGTATTTCGTTATAATTATGCCATGTTCTTCCTGCCAACTCCGGATGTGTAAATTTTACTCCCGTATCAATGAATGCGACCACAATATTACTGTCCCCCAGTTCAATGTTCCAGGCATTTTCCATTTCCATATCGGCACCGGCCTTTGAAGGAGATAACGGGAAGGTACCATCGTTATTCAGAGCCCATTGCCGATAATAATATTGATCGTCCGGTTTGGTACCCGACACACCACCCAGGGTGCCTTTATAATCCGGCTCAGCATATGCAATTTCTCCGGTCGTGTAATATTTATCTATAACCTGTTTTAGGTCTGTGCCATCCGGAAACTGAATTATGTAAATGTATTTATTACTTTTTCTTCCCAGTGACTGCTTTTTGATCGTTATGAACCGGAATATTTTATTCAGACTATCAATTTTATTATTGCCGGTAAGATTTTTTTCGCAAAATAATTTGTCTGGATTTACTGCATCACTTTTTAGCTTTAAAATAATCCGGTCTGTCTGCAAATGGTCTTGACCAAATGTTGAAATCCAGGATAGAAGCAGGATTGTAAGAATTATAAAGGTATTTTTCATGTTGACGATATTAAAGAATCTGAAGTGTGTGAATACATTGGAACCCAGTTAACACCACCGCCATTGGTTTTAAAAATAATTGAACTATCACCAACCATATATTCTGTGTTTGTGTTGGTGAAGTAAACGGAACTGAAATTATTCCCTTACAAATTTTCGGGTACCTATAAGAGAATTATCCTTAAGCAACTGAATCATATATAAACCCGGGGGAAGACTTGTTAAATTCACCTGGAATTTTTCTTTACCGCATCCGGATAAAACGGTTTTTCCAAAATAATCAACAATTCTGAATGAAAATTCTTCAGGGGAATTTACAGAGATCGTAAGCAATTCATTCACAGGATTCGGGAAAACTTCCACTTTCAGTGAAGAATAGGAAATATGTGGCACATAGAGAATGTTACAATTGACCGGTTCAGGTAATGTATCATAACCCCAATTATATCCATTGCCAAGGTATTCAATAGAGCAATCCGCATGTACCTTGAATTTCCATGTATGTCGGTTTGACAAGCACCATCCTAATGCAAATGTGTAATATTTGACGTTGTTTGTATCACTAAAATCGATATAGTTAAATACGCCTGCCCCTCCCATGCTGTTTGACTTGGCAAAAATTATTCCCGGGAAAGATTCAAGGCTGTCGCAAAGAACACGCTCATTAATGCTCTGGGATGACTCGAGGAGTACATGATGCCTGCCTTGGTTATAATAATATACCGTAAATCCATACTTTGATAAAAGTGAATCCAGTGCAGCAATACCAGTCGCTGTCTGAAGGTTCATCCAGTTTTTTGTCCAGCTGTAAGCTGTATCCACATGTATGACCAAGGATCTCCAGATGATGACGTTTTCGAAACTATGAATACAATATTTATTAAAAACAGAATCGACTTCAGGCAGGTCATGCCGGTTATAAATTGCCGCGAGTCCATGCCAGACAGTGTCCTGACACCATTGCGGAATATCAATAAAAGCTGTATCGGGTGATTTCATCTGATACAGCCATATTAATGCCATGTTGGCTACATCCCAATCATAGTATTTGCGAAGTTCATCAGGTACATTACAGTTTGACGGCAACTGGGCGCTGACCGGGAATAGGCCTAAAATGAGTATAATGGAAAGCAGTGATTTTTTCATGATATCGGGTTTTAAGTTCTGGTTTGGAGTATGCGATCTTCCAATATTGGCAACCGCCTCCTCCGTCTGCTGACATTTTTATTGATCCAAAGATACGATGGTGGAAATGGGTCAATCAATCCCCATTTAGTGTTATATCCAAGTTGGTCAGAAAGTTGGCAGTCAGCAGTCAAAAACAGAGCAGTAGAACAATAAAAAGTTAAGATAGGGAATTCATTTATTGAGATACTTTACGATTGCTTCGCTGCGGGTACGGACCTGGAGTTTTTCGTAAATGTGGCGGAGGTGTGTGCGAACGGTTTCCACGCCGATTGATAGTAAATCTGCGATTTCCTTGTAAAGCAGGCCTTTTACAAGACAAGACAGGATCTCCTCTTCCCGTTTGGTCAGACCGGTATTCGAATCCTTTAATGTTGAAGGTGACTGGAATGACTGAACTACCTTACGGGCAATCTCTCTCGTCATAGGTGAACCGCCATGGTAAACATCCTGGATGGCCTCCAGGAGCCTTGCCGGAGGGGTTTGCTTCACCAGGTAACCGGAAGCCCCCGCGGAGAGCGACTGAAAGATGGCATCGGAATCTTCAAATATGGTCAGCATGATGAACAGCATCGGGAGTCCCAGTTCTTTGAGCTTCTTAATGCACTCGATGCCGCTTATGCCCGGCAGGTTGATGTCCATCAGCACCACGTCAGGGTTAACATCCGGCAGGCCGGCGACAGCATCTTCACCATTTTCATAGGTTGCAACACACGTAAATCCAAGAGAACCGTTAAGCAAGATCTCCAACACTTCCCTGACCATTTTATCGTCTTCAACTATTGCGATGCGGATGGGCTCTTCAGGAGAATTGCCAGTTACGGACATGGATTAATAATGAACTGCTAAATTACAATGAACAAATGCTTAATAGTATCCCCTTTTCGTGTTATATTTTCCGGCGATCGTTAAAAGAATTTAAGCACAAAGAACTCTAGGGATTTCTCAAAGGCACACAAAGAGTAATAAACATATATCCAACTCCTTCGTGTTCCTTCGTGATGTACTTTGTGTGACTTCGTGGTAAAATTCTTTGTTTTTGAGAGATTTTTTTAGAACTTGTGTTTATCTGACCGGTACAATTAAATCAATTTCCGTTCCTTCACCAGGCTTTGAACAGATCATAAACTCTCCACAGATATCATCCATTCTCTTCTTCATATTGATCAGTCCATTTCCAGCAAACTCAAGATTAACGGGTTCAAATCCCTTTCCGTCGTCTTTTATCTTTATCCTGAATCCATGTTCATTCATTTCCAGGTTGATCCAAATTTTAGTTGCCCCAGCATGTTTGACAACATTGTGAATGGCTTCCCTGGCAACAAGGTAAACATTCCGGCGTACCTCCACGCTCAGCGCCAAGTCCGACATTTTTTCCGGGAGATCGAAGATGCAGCTTGCCGGTGTTGGTTCAAGGTACTCGAATGCGAAACGCCGGATATAGGCAACGAGACCTTCCAAATTATCGTTTTTTGGATTCAGCGCCCAGATGATCTGGTTCATCTCTTCCATCAGCCCCCGGGAAGTATCGCTGATCTTCAGGAGCCATTGACTGGCCCCGGTTCCGACATCACTCCTGTTTTTTACCAGGTCGCTCATCATAGAGATCCGGGTGAGGCTGGCCCCGACATCGTCGTGCATGTCCTGCGAGATCCTTGCCCGTTCACGCTCCAGCATAAGCTGCCGGTCGAGATCTTTCTGGTAGAGGCTTGCAGTGTGCAGTAATGCAATCACCCTACGGGCTAGAAGCGCCAAAACATTAATATCCTGAAGAGAATAGATCCGTTCCGATTTTTTCTGTCCGCAGATGAAGAAACCAGCAGGTTGTTCTTCTGATAGCATTGGAACGATCAGATCTCCTTTGATCATTTCAAATAGCTGAAGTTTTTTGGTCAATTCGTTTGGAGAAAAGACTTTTGATTTTCTGATTTTATTTTCAAACTCAGCGGTTATCTCAAATTCTGCAGGAATTTTTGGATTATCGATCCCATGAACATAAGCTGGTTCATAGATCAGATCCTCTTTCTTCAGGTTAAAGATAAATGATTTGAAATGAAAGATCTCATCAAGGCTTTGAACGATTTTTTGTTTCAATTCGTCAAACCTGTAAATCCCTGCCAGTTTTGCTTCAAAATCTGAAACGACAGTGGCTGAGTCATAGGTCTCACGGTGAAACAACCGGTCGATCATTCTCTGCATCCGATCTCTTAGCACCAGGAAAATAATAACCGAAACACCAAGAATAAGGAAACGGATAAAATTGGACTCGTGGATAACCAAACGATTCACAATCCAGATCAGAAAAAGATAAGTAAAGATAATAACAAGTGTAGCACCAAGATAAAGCAACGCTCTCCGGATGAAAACCTCGATATCCCAGATCCGGTAACGGAAAATGGCGATAAGAATACAGAAGATCATGATGAAGCCCCCGATCCCCAAAGAAAGGTCAACTATAAAAGGATAAAGCGCTTGTAAATAGGTGACAAAATCATAAGCGAAGGCAAAAGTCAATGGTGTAATGAGGACAATGGCAGAACCGAAGATTACAATGCGAAGCTGATTCCGGGCCAAGGTGTTTTTTATCGATAAAAACTGATGAATTGCTATTGTTAAAGCGACTAAAAAGAAAAGAGTTGTTAAACTGACACATACCTGATCCAAAATGCCAAAAACAGAATCATATTCACGGGAGGAATGGTAAATACCAAGGAAATAATATACAGAATAAACAATTGAAAATAGTATTGCAATCCCGTAAAAGATCAGAGGTAATCTTTTAAACCGCTTGTAAACCGGCAGGTCCATCGGAAAAAGCAGGTGAAAATGGATAAGTACTGCACCACATATGGGTCCACTGAATAAAAAAACTATATTGGCAAAGTTTACCACAGGATCCTGATAGAACATTTGTCTTCCATTGGTCATCATTAAAAAGATCTGAAAGTAGATAAAAAAGATCTTTGCTGAGAGATCATTCTGTTTTTTATAAAGGATGAAAAGGCTCGCGACGCTGAAGAGAAGAAAAATGATAAATAGCACTTGGTAAAATCCCGGTACCTCTTTAACTATAGAACCGAGTACAACAGGAATCTTTAGCTGATCTTTCTTTCTTTGTATTGTATATATCAATATATCACCGGCGTTGGAATGGTCATAACAGTACAGCATCTTGTCTCCGTTATGAATAGGGACTGTATCAATCAGCAGAATTATATCTCTTTCCAGCAACCCTGCCTTATCAGCCGGTCCGCCAGGTTTAATTGATGTGATAAGACATCTGCTATTTTCAAAAATAAAACCGAGACTGGCAGTTGATGCTTTGTAGCGGTTGATGAAATAGACAGTATTGACTAATATTACCAAGAGCACGAGCAGGTAAGCCCAGTAAGGTATCCGGCGTAGGGATTGGATCAATGCGTGCATGGGGACCCTTGAAATAATTAAGTAAAGATATGATGGTTTTATTGGGGAAACAAGTTGAATATTTTCAGGTGGCAGTCGAGTACTACCTTAGGGGAAGGGGTCAGTGGCGGGATAATAACGTCACCCTCTTCCTCCTTCAACCGAATGATCTTTATCAATTATAAAATACATATAAGATTGATATACAGCCATCAATGAAAAATGTAATTGAATATTGAATATCAATTATATACATGTAATGGGCAACAATAGGGCAACACAGAATGATATTCTAACTGAAATTGGTGCTCATTGTTGCTGCTTGTTGCTGAATGTTGCAGGGAGTACCTACATGTAGCATGATTTCGCCTTTTACCAATTTTTTGTTGCCCGGCAACAATGGCAACATTCTGGCAACAGATATACGACAAAAAAGGGAAAATGGGCAACAAATAAGAGAAATAATATCAACTTAATATTAACAAGAACAGACTGTTAGAAACGAAGAGAAAATGAATTACTTCCCGATGCAGAAACGGCTGAAAATATTGTCAAGGATCTCATCGGTAGTGATCTCTCCCGTGATTTCACCCAGGTGATAGAGCGCTTTCCGGATGTCGATCGTCACCAGGTCGGTCGGGATTCCTTCAGCGAGGCCGGTTTGCACCGACTCAATTGATTCATGTGCCCGTACCAGTGCTTCATAGTGTCGGGAATTGGAGATAATTGTACGGTCTGTCAAATTCACTTTCTTCACCAGGCTGACCAGATGTGCTGCAAGGAGGTGTATGTTTTCCTTTCTTTTACCGGAAACAAAAATGGTCTCTAACGCAACAAAATCTTTGAATCCCTTTGGAAGCTCCTGCAACTGATCGGTCTTGTTGCCTACGAGTACAAGGTGATTTGATTTTTCGGCCGTAATTTCATTGATCTCATTGATCTCGGCCATTACGTCGTGGAACGACTGACTGGTAACGTCGAAGACATAAAGGATGATCGATGCTTCGCCAATCTTGGCCCATGTTCGCTCAATGCCAATGGTTTCAACTTTGTTCTCAGCAGCCCTGAGACCGGCAGTATCAATAAAGCGGAAGCTGTACCCGCCAATGACAATGGTATCTTCGATGGCATCCCTCGTGGTACCCGGAATCTCCGAAACTATGGCTTTCTCCTCGTTGAGAATGGCATTCAGTAACGTTGACTTTCCGACATTGGGTTTTCCGATAATTGCAACAGGAATGCCGTTTTTGATCACATTCCCCATTTTAAACGATTGAATGAGGCTGTCCGTCTCTGAAAGAAGCTTTTCAAGAAGTGTATTTAATGCATTCCGGTCGGCGAACTCAACATCTTCTTCGCTGAAATCAAGCTCAAGCTCGATCAGTGAAGTGAAATCCACCAGGGCCTTGCGTAACTCCCTGATTTTTCCTGAAAACCCGCCTCTCATTTGCTGCACAGCCAGATCATGGGATGTTTTTGAGTGAGATGCAATGAGATCCGTAACTGCTTCTGCCTGGATCAGGTCAAACTTTCCGTTAGAAAAAGCCCTGAAAGTGAACTCTCCCGGGCTCGCCATCCGCAATCCTGTTGTTAGCAACAATTCTATGATTTTTTGTTGAACATAAACGGATCCATGACAGGAAATTTCTGCGACATCTTCACCCGTGTACGAATTGGGTGCCCGGAACACCGAAACCAACACCTCATCCAGTATGGAGTCACCTTCGATGATTGTTCCATAATGGATCGTATGAGAAGCAACATGGCGCATATCCAAATCTTTTGCAGTGGGTCTGAATATGCTGTCAAGGACCTCGAATGATCTGCTTCCGGAGATTCGGATCACCGCAATGGCTCCTGTGCCGGGGGGTGTCGACAGGGCACAGATGGTATCTGTGTTATCATGAAAAATCATGGCCGGTGGATGTTTATATGTTATTAATCCGCAAACATACGTAATTCCGGTTCGGGAAGCCGAAAAACGGACGAAATTGATGGAAAATTATCGGAATTGGAAATCTCCTGTTTGAAAACAATTATCTTTGAATTCAAAAATAATTTTCTTCGGATGAGTATTTTAGTCAATAAAGATTCCCGGGTGATTGTACAGGGAATTACAGGTCACGAAGGTTCATTCCACGCAAGTCAGATGATTGAGTACGGAACCAATATTGTTGGCGGTGTGACACCTGGGAAAGGAGGTATTCTACACCTCGGGAAACCTGTTTTTAATACCGTTTGGGATGCAGTACACACCACCGGCGCAGATGTTTCAGTCATATTTGTTCCGCCACCTCTTGCAGCCGACGCGATTCTCGAAGCCGCCGACGGAGGGATCCGGCTTATCGTGTGTATCACCGAAGGAATACCGGTTAAAGACATGATATCAGTAAAAGAGTACCTGAGGTGCCGCGGCGTCAGAATGATCGGTCCGAATTGCCCGGGGATCATTACGCCACCCGATACAAAAATTGGCATTATGCCGGGATTTATTCACCGGCCGGGTACCATCGGGATTGTCTCCCGATCGGGCACCCTGTCGTATGAGGCGGTTGATCAGGTCTCAAAAGTCGGATTGGGACAATCAACCATGATCGGGGTTGGAGGGGATCCGATCCCGGGTACCACGATCTGTGAGGCTGTTGAACTTTTCATGGCCGATCCGGAAACGGAAGGGATCATCATGATCGGTGAAATCGGTGGAAATATGGAAACTGATGCAGGATACTGGATCCGTCAGTACGGTACCAAACCGGTAGTCAGTTTTATTGCAGGAGCAACCGCCCCGAAAGGAAGGACCATGGGTCATGCAGGTGCTATCGTTGGCGGGAAATCTGATACCGCACAGGCCAAGAAAGAAATCCTGAAGCAATGTGGCGTAATCGTGGTCGATTCACCGGCTGACCTGGGAATAACGATGGCTCAGGCATTGAAAAGGTGACCGTCCGGTTTTGTTTCCTATTCCTTCAGATATTCATAGGCTCCCAGTGAAGGTGTATCTCCGCGATCAACACCCCTGATGTCGAATGGTATTCCTAAAAATTTTCCTTTCGCGATGGCAACAGAGACACTGTCGATCCTGTAATCCATCTTTTGTGCATCGATAAAGCCCGGGTCCTTGTTAACCGTACAGTTGATATATCTTGAAGGGTTGTTCGGTTTCAGTTTCGTTTTGAGAAGTGCATGATCAAACTGAAAATTAAACCCGGTTCCGGCAACAGAATCGAGCATGATCTCTTCTTCGTTTGATCCATAAAGGATGACATTTCCAAAATAGGCTTTTGTGAGCGGATGTGGGATCTTTGTTCCCGTCGTGTCATAACTGTAATTGCTTAGGTACAATGCCGGAATATTTCTGACCGAAGCAGTCCAATAGTTACCGATTGTAAGTTGCCGGAAATCGTAGGCCCCTCCGTAGTTAATATCAAGAGAGGGGCCGCCGCAACTGCCGATCACACAGTTTTCTGAAACAATTGAGGTGCCGTAAGCCACAATTCCCGACGACGTAAAATTCTGAATGATGGTATTTTTAAGGATCAGCATCGGTGTAACTTCCGAAACAGATGAATCAGCATAGATCCCGAAGGTGCCGTTTTTCAGGATGAGGTGGTCAAACTCATGTTCCTTGCTCCCTGCTTCTAAAAATATTCCACCCCACTGTCCCGGCAAATCCTTGTAATAGGGATCCATGCGATCACCCTGAAATCGTACCGGATGGTCCAAAGTACCGGGTATCTTCATTGTAGCATTATTGGAGACTGCAATGTAAGCTTCTTTATGGAAATATACCCGTGTTCCAGGCATGATGATCAGCAATGAGCTGGTATCTACCCGAAGCGATTCATAGATTACATGAGCCCGGGTGCTATCCCATATATTCTGACCTTTCAACGTACCTTTCCGGTAAAAAACTGCATCACGGCCCCAGGCAACCAGTTTCACAAACTGTTGATTTCCGTTCAGAAGGAAACCAATTGAATCATCAACTACGAAAGGTGTATTCACGTTGTGCGGATCCACGGTAACACGGACAAAGATGTAAATGCTGTCGTCACCCGGGATCTCCACATTTTCAACTTTAGCCGAAGGAACACCGTTTACATTGATCCGGAAACATGATGATGATCCCCCGGCAACCGATATGCTCGATATACTTACCTTCCGGTCATGGTTGTTATAAACCACGAGTCGATGGGTAACAGAGCCGACAGTAGGAAACACGGTATCGAAAAACACCGTGTCGGTCGAAAAAGAAAGAGAGAGGTCAGGACTGGCATCCAATTTCTGATTCTTTCTGCATGACACCGAAATCACAAATGTGGCAAGGAGTGATAAAAATATGAAAATGAAATATTTAAACTTGTAAAATAGCACCGTTTATCGAATGTTAAGATATTATTAAGTTTGAGTATAGGTAACGTTAAAAACACAGATTATTGTAATTTTGCAAATCATTTTTAATGCTTATATTTGAATTTTTCAAAGAAAATCAATACAATGAGTTATATCAATTTTGACAAAACCCAACTCGTAAATCTTGAATATTCGCTCAGTCGTGAATTGCTTCGTTCAAACCGGGCAGGTTCCTACGCAAATTCGACGATCATCAACTGCAATACCAGAAAGTATCACGGAATGCTTGTAACTCCGCAGCCCGGCATTGACCATGAAAATCACGTTCTTTTGTCGTCATTGGATGAGACAATTATTCAAAGGGATGCCGAATTCAATCTCGGGATGCATAAATATCCGGGCGGAGTCTATAACCCGAAAGGTCATAAGTACTTCAGGGATTTTGTTACCGAGCCGATCCCGATGATGACCTACCGGGTAGGAGGGGTGATCCTGACCAAGGAAATGATCTTTTCAACCCGTGAAGACCGGATGATCATCAAATACACGCTGGTGGATGCCCATTCTCCTACCAGGATCAGGTTGAAACCGTTTTTGGCGTTCAGGAATATCCACGCACTGAGCAGGGAGAACATTTTCGCGGACAAAAAATACGAACCGGTTTCGAAAGGAATCAAGGTCAGAATGTACCTGGGATACACCGACCTTTTCATGCAAATCTCCAGGGAAAATGAATACACTCATGTACCTGACTGGAATTATAATATTGAATACCAGGAGGAGATGGACCGAGGATATGAATACCAGGAAGACCTTTATACACCGGGTTTTTTCGAGTTCGATATAAAAAAAGGAGAAAGCGTTTATTTTGCAGCAGGGATCAGAGAAATCAAACCATCGATGATGAAAAGGGCATTTGAGGCGGAACTAAAACTGCGCACCCCCCGGAACAATTTCGAAAATTGTCTTGCCAATGCTGCCCAGCAATTCATTATTGTCAAAGGGAAAAATACCGAAATTCTGGCGGGATTCCCCTGGTATGGACGATCGGGACGTGGTACCTTTATCTCCCTGCCCGGTTTGACACTGGTTCAGGGTGATCATGTTACCTGTAAAGCGGTGATTGATTCCATGATCGCTGAGATGCAAGGCCCGTTTTTCCCGAACACGGGCTCAGGTAGTTCTGCTACCTATTGTACTTCAGATACATCCCTCTGGTTTTTCTGGACCCTCCAGCAATACGCACTTTTCACGGGTATGACTGCCGGAATCTGGAAAGAGTACGGCAAAAAAATGAAGCTGATACTCGAAAGTTACCGCAACGGAACGGATTATAATATCCATATGGAGCCCGACGGCTTGATCCATGCCGGCATTCCCGGCAAAGCGCTAACATGGATGGATGCCATTGCTTACGGGAAACCGGTCACGCCCCGTTTAGGGAAAACCGTCGAAGTCAATGCATTATGGTACAATGCAATCTGCTTCAGTATTGCAATGGCAGAGGCTGCAGGGGATTTGGATTTTGTCGGAGAATGGATCGAACTTGCCCGGATGATTCCCGATTCCTTTGTCTCCGCATTCTGGAGCCCGGAGAAAAAATACCTTGCTGATTATATTGATGGCGCTTATAAAGACTGGACGGTCAGACCCAATATGGTTATTGCGACCTCCCTCCCCTATACACCGGTAAAGGAAGAGATCAGAAAAGAGATCCTGAGCCGGGTAAAACAGGAGTTGTTAACACCGAGAGGACTGCGTACACTGACCCCGAAAAGCCCGGTCTACAAAGGAAATTACTTCGGAAATACTTTTGAACGAGACACGGCTTGCCACCAGGGCACCGTCTCTCCATGGATTCTTGGCCATTTTGTTGAAGGATACCTGATGATTCATGGTAAGAGCGGACTTTCATTTATTAAATCAATTTTTGAGGGATTTGAAGCTGTAATGACAGAACACGGAATAGGAACAATCTCAGAGTTTTATGACGGCGATCCTCCAAATGCACCAAGAGGGGCAATCTCCATGGCATGGTCCGTGGCTGAACTTTTACGGATCAATTACCTGATAAAACAGGTTTAGTGAAACCCGAGCAGAGCCGAACCCTTACTGTTCATTCTTTAATTCAATATAAATTATAAATCAGAAAACAGAATTCGTCAGTTGTACATCGTAAATAAACAGATAAAATGCGTGTTTTAATGTTTGGGTGGGAGTTCCCACCTCATATTACGGGTGGATTGGGAACGGCATGTTTCGGACTTACCAAAGGTCTGGTCAAGCATGGTATCGGGGTGACCTTCGTCGTACCCAAAGCATTCGGAGATGAAACCAAAGAGGGGTTCAGGTTGGTTAACGCCAGCGATGTTGTTCTTGACATGGAACGGCATGAAACCCGACTCTTTCTGGAAAAAATCCAATATATGGAGATTGGCTCCAACCTCGTTCCTTATCTTGATCCTGAAGAGTTTGAGATTGCGGTTACTGCACAAAAGCTGGAAGAAAGCTCAGAACACAAAATATTCTCCAAACAATACACTTTCTCCGGGAAATATGGCCCTAACCTCATGGAGGAGGTTTCCCGTTATGCACTTGTCGCGACTTCACTTGCATCTGCCAACGATTTCGATGTGATTCACGCCCACGATTGGTTGACCTATCCTGCCGGCATCGCTGCCAAGAAAATATCCGGAAAACCCCTGGTGGTTCATGTTCATGCCACTGAATTCGACCGCTCGGGGGAGAATGTCAACCAACCGGTTTATGATATTGAACGGCAAGGCATGACCGAAGCAGATGAGGTGATCACCGTGAGCAATCTGACCCGGCAGATCGTGATCGATCGTTATGGAATCCCCGCCGAAAAGGTGTTTACAGTGCACAATGCCGTCGAACCTGTTGACCGTCCGGAACTTGAAGGTGTTACGAAACATGTAAAAGAAAAAGTGGTTACCTTCCTGGGAAGGGTCACCTTCCAGAAAGGTCCGGATTACTTTGTCGAAGCTGCTTATAAAGTGTTGAAACGTGATTCCAACGTCAGGTTCGTCATGGCCGGCTCGGGTGACCTTCTCAACCGGATGATCCGCAGGGTGGCCCAGTTAAAAATTGCAACCAAGTTTCATTTTACAGGCTTTCTTTCAGGTCCGGAAGTCGATACTATGTTTGCGATGAGCGATGTCTATGTGATGCCTTCGGTTTCAGAACCTTTCGGTATTTCTCCCCTGGAAGCCATGCGATCAAATGTACCTGTGGTGATATCCAAACAGTCGGGAGTAGCTGAAGTTCTTCAACATGCCCTAAAGGTGGATTTCTGGGATATCGATGCTCTGGCCGATGCTATCTACGGCATTCTCCATTATGACGGACTACGGAAAATGTTCATCCGTTATGGGAAGAGCGAAGTCGATAACCTTCTTTGGGAGAATGCCGCTGTCAATATTATTGATGTCTATAACAAAGCTGTTTATAAGTGAATTTATGAGATCGATCTGCCTTTATTTTCAAGTACATCAGCCCTTCCGGCTCAGGACTTACCGGTTCTTCAACATTGGTCACGACCATCACTACTACGATGATTACCAGAACAGGCATATCATTCGTCGGGTCGCTGAAAAGTCGTATCTGCCTGCCAACAAACTGATGCTCGAATTGATCAGGGAGTACGGGAGTGCCTTTCAGATAAGCTATTCCATTTCGGGAACTGCCTTAGAACAACTCCAGACTTATGTGCCCGCCGTGATTGAAAGCTTTCAGGAACTGGCAAGTACCGGACAGGTTGAATTCATTGCCGAGACTTATGCCCACTCCCTCTCTTCCTTAAAAAATAAAGATGAATTCATCAGGCAAGTCGATAAGCATGCCTCAACCATCCGGGATCTTTTCGGGAAAAAACCGCTGACTTTCCGGAATACCGAGCTGATCTACTCCGATCAGATTGGTGAAATGGTCGCGGAAATGGGATTCCATACGATGCTGACCGAAGGTGCAAAACACATCCTGGGCTGGAAAAGCCCCAATTATATCTATTGCAACAACCTCAATCCAAAACTGAAAGTTTTACTCCGGAACTTCCCCCTCAGCGATGACCTTACTTTTCGGTTTTCAAATCAGGATTGGTCGGAATGGCCCCTCACCACTGAAAAATTCGTCAATTGGCTGAAATCCATCGAAAAACAGGAAGAAGTGGTAAACCTGTTCATCGATTATGAAACCATCGGGGAACACCAATGGGAGGAGACAGGTATTTTTGAATTCTTCAGACACCTTCCGTCGACTGTTTTTTCAACTTCCGATTTTGCCTTTAAAACACCAGATACACTGTATCATGAACTACAACCTGTCTCAGCCATCTCCGTGATGCATCCGATTTCATGGGCTGATGAGGAACGGGATCTTACCGCATGGCTGGGAAATGAAATGCAGGATGAGGCATTTGCGAAACTTTATTCCTATGAATCGAAAGTCAGAGGCTGCGATGACCCTTCAATCCAGCGAGATTGGATTTACCTGCAAACAAGTAACCATTTCTATTATATGTGCACCAAGTGGTTTTCGGCAGGGGAGGTACATAAGCACTTCAATCCCTACGGATCTCCTTACGAGGCTTTTATCAACTACATGAATGTGCTCTCCGATTTCATGATCAGGGTCGACGATTATTACCTCCAGAAAGATTCCGAAAAGGAACCATCCATTGACCAGACCCCGGTATCTCATGAAAAGAAGCCACGATCGGTGAAACAGTCCAAGAAAGAAAAGTCTGCTAAAATAAAGTCAACCACCACCAGAAAGGCCAAAACGAAAGTATCAAAACCTGGCCCAACGACCTCCAACAAGAAAAAAAGCGGAAAATCCGAGAAAAAAACCGATGCCGTGGCAACCGGGAAAGATCAAAAACAGGTAAGAAAGAAATAAGTTGGTTTAATGTTGATATTATGAAGGACAAGGTATTTGAAACTCCTGATTACATCTTTGAAACGAGCTGGGAAGTTTGTAATAAAGTCGGCGGAATTTACACCACCATTGCAACCAAAGCCCAGATCCTTTCTGAGGATTTCAAGGACAACTACATCCTTATCGGACCTGATGTCTGGAAGGAAACCCATCAAAATCCGGAATTTCAGGAGGATAAATTTCTCTATAAATCATGGAGGCAGGTGGCTGAAACTGAAGGACTGCGCATAAAAGTCGGCCGGTGGAATATTCCCGGAAAGCCGGTCGTGATCCTGGTTGATTTCACGCCCTATTTCTCCGAAAAAGATAAAATCTTTGCCCACTTCTGGGAACAATATAAACTCGACTCCTTATCGGGAGGCTGGGATTATGTTGAACCCGCTTTTTTTGGATATGCTGTCGGAAAAGTCATTGAAAGCTTTTACAATTTCAACCTCTCACATCACGATAAAATCGTTGCTGTTTGTCATGAATGGCTTACGGGTACTGGTATCCTGTATCTTAAAGAAATGGTCCCTCAGGTTGGGACTGTGTTCACGGCACATGCTACCGTGGTGGGCCGTTCTATTGCCGCCAACGAACTCCCACTCTATAAAAACCTTGAAAATTATAACGGTGATGCAATGGCCCGACAGTTCGGTGTGACTTCAAAATTTTCACTCGAACGGCTGTCGGCTCAGGAAGCCGATTGCTTTACCACTCCCGGTCAAAACACCAACAATGAGGCAAAACAATTCCTGGGAATTGAGGCTGATTTGCTGACGCCTGAAGGCTTCGACGACTCATGGGTTCCTCCCCGCGAGGTTTTCAATACAAAAAGAGAAACTTCGCGAAATAAAATCATGGAGGTGGCGGCCGGATTAATGGGAATGGAATTCCCTAAAAATACCATCCTGATCCTTAACAGCGGCAGATTTGAACTACGGAACAAGGGATATGAACTGTTTATCGATGCCCTGGGTTTACTCAATTCCCAATCGAAACTTTCTCAGCCAATTATTGCAGTTGTAGCCATTCCCGGAGGGCCAACCGCGCCTAAGAAAGATCTCATCAATCGCATCAACCAAAAGGATTTTTCGCAAATACGCCAGGAAGAATATTGCACCCATACCATCCTGGAACCGGAAAATGATCAGATTCTGAAACGGATCAAGGCCAGGGGGTTGATGAACCGGCCCGAAGATAAAGTGAAGGTGATCTATATTCCTACTTATCTGACAGGTACCGACGGCATCTTTGACCTTAACTATTACGACCTGCTTATTGGATTTGACGGGACCGTTTTCCCATCCTATTACGAACCGTGGGGCTATTCATCACTTGAAAGCCTGTCATACCACATTCCCACAATTACCACATCGTTAACCGGTTTCGGACAATGGATCAAAGCTATGTTCCCGGGTCTGAAGGATTGTACTGCAGTGATCGACCGGAATGACGACAACGACAGCGAGGTTGTTGAAAATATTGTCAGACATATTATCAGTTGTGCTTCCAAAACGGAAAAAGAGATCATAAAAGCAAAGATTAAAGCCTATGAAATATCACGATCGGCTTTATGGAAAAACCTGATTGTAAATTACAGGGAAGCATTCTCCAATGCACTGGATAAAAGTCTGTCACGTGCTGAACTTTATGCAGGGAAGCAATCTCAGGTACAGGCCAGGGCATTAAAAACTTCAACAGAACTGAAACCGGAATGGAAAAAAGTTCTTATCCAGCAAAAACTTCCCGATAACCTTGCCAGCATTGAACGGATTGCAAAGAATCTATGGTGGTCGTGGAATTACGATGGTTCCGAATTGTTCGAATTGATCAATAAGGATCGGTGGTATGAATTCAACTTTAACCCCATTGCCCTGATTGAATCGTTATCGTTTCTGGAACTTCAGGAACTAAGCGCCAATGAGAAATTTGTCAGTAAACTGAACAAGGTGACGGCCAATTTCGATGCCTATATGGCAAAAGTGGCGGATAAACCAGCGGATACCATTGCCTACTTCAGCATGGAATATGGCTTGCACGACACTGTTAAAATCTTCTCCGGTGGTCTTGGAATGCTTGCCGGCGACTATCTCAAAGAAGCCAGCGACTCTAATATCAACATCGTCGGGATCGGCCTGCTGTACCGTTACGGATATTTTACCCAGAGTTTGTCAATTTTTGGAGATCAGATCGCAATTTACACCCCTCAGAAATTTACCCATTTGCCACTGATCCCGATCAGGGATGCACATGGAAACTGGCTGAAGATCACATTTGCCTTCCCGGGGAGAACCATGTATGCCAAGGTTTGGCGCTGTGATGTGGGACGGGTACCTCTGTACCTTATGGATACGGATATTGAGGAAAACTCGGAGGTCGACCGCGCAATAACCCATCAACTTTATGGCGGTGACCTCGAAAACAGACTGCGTCAGGAATTGCTGCTTGGTATCGGAGGGATCAGGTTGCTCGACGCGATCAACATCAAACCCGACCTATTCCATAGCAATGAAGGCCACTCCGCTTTTATTGGCCTTGAAAGGTTGCGCAAACTGATCCAGAATGAAAAACTGACCTTCCAACAATCTATGGAGGTGATCAGATCGTCAACCCTGTTTACCACCCATACACCCGTCCCTGCCGGCCACGATACCTTCCCGGAAGACCTCCTTCGTCAGTATCTTTCACACTATCCGGATCAAATCAACATGAAGTGGGAACAGTTCGTAAACCTGGGCAGAATGGTCGATAATGATGCCAATGAAAAATTCTCCATGAGTGTCTTTGCAGCCAAATTCTCACAGGAGATTAATGGCGTCAGCAAAATCCATGGCAGAGTGACCCGGGATATGTTTGCCAAATTGTACCAGGGGTATTATCCCGAAGAATTGCATATCGGATATGTTACCAATGGCGTTCATCTTCCCACCTGGACCGCCAAATCCTGGCTTCAGCTCTATAAAAAGGAATTCGGTGACGGATTTTTCGAAGATCAGTCGAACCCCAACTATTGGAAAAAAATCCATGACGTTGACGATGAGACGATCTGGAAGACTAAAATGAAGCAAAAAGATCAGATGTCGGAGTTTTTGCTGCAACACTTGTACGCAGATATGACTCGCAGGCATGAGAATCCAAAGCTGATTTTTAAAATTAGGGAAAGCAGAAATCCCAAAGCCCTGACTATCGGATTTGCCAGAAGATTCGCCACCTATAAAAGAGCCCATCTGCTTTTCAGCAATCTCGACAGACTTTCACGGATTGTGAACAATAAGGATAAGCCGGTTCAATTCATGTTTGCCGGCAAAGCCCACCCGAATGATAAAGCCGGCCAGGATTTGATAAAACGAATTTATGAGATTTCCCATCTGCCGGAGTTTCTCGGGAAGATTTTCTTCTTCGAGAATTACGACATGCGTCTCGCCAAGTATCTGATCAAAGGAGTGGATATCTGGCTCAATACTCCTACACGACCTTTGGAAGCTTCAGGAACGAGTGGCGAAAAGGCAGTCATGAACGGAGTTGTGAATTTCAGCGTCCTCGACGGATGGTGGGCCGAAGGTTACAGACCTAACGCCGGATGGGCGCTTCAGGAAGAGGCAACCTACGATAATCCGCAGTTTCAGGATGAGCTGGACGCAGAAACTATTTATTCCATACTCGAAGAAGAGATCATTCCGATTTACTATGATGTGAATGAAAAAAATATTCCGGTAAAATGGGTCTCCTATATTAAAAACACGATTTCCGAGATTGCACCCCATTTCACCATGAAACGTCAGCTTGATGACTACATCCGCCAGTACTACCATCCGATGCTGAAAAGAACACGGATCCTGACCGGTAAAAATTACGAAATGGCCCGTCATATAGCCTCCTGGAAAAGAAAAGTGATTCGGGGATGGGAAAGCATTGAGGTGATATCGATGAAAGTTCCTGATTCGAACCAGAAACCGCTGCAATTGGGCGAATCGTTTAAAGCGGAAATCATCCTTGACCTGAATGAATTATCAGGAACGGATATCGGGATCGAAGTGCTCTTCGGAAAAAAAATAAACGACGAAGTAAAGGAACCATCTTTCAAAGAAGAGATGACCCTGGTGAAATCGGAAAAGAATATCGTTTCGTTCGTTTGCGATATACCTATCAACCAGGCCGGTGTCTATGACTTTGTATTCCGCCTTTTCCCCAGAAGCCCCTTGCTTCCCCACCGTCAGGATTTTAACCTCGTCAAGTGGATCTGATCTTATCAACCTATTGTTTAATATAAATGGACCTTTTTAGAAAATGAAGTTATTAGAAGGAAAAACCGCATTGATTACAGGCGCCAACCGGGGTATTGGCAGATCAATTGCTTTGAAATTCGCTACCCATGGAGCAAATGTTGCATTTTCAGATATCAGGCTTACAGCCGATACTGTTTCCCTTGAAAATGAAATAGCTGCCCTGGGCCTGAAAACAAAAGGATATGCCTCTGACGCCAGTTCATTTACCGAAAGTGAACAACTCATCAATAACGTGATGGATGACTTTCAAACCATCGACATACTGGTGAATAATGCCGGGATCACCCGGGACAACCTTTTGCTCAGAATGACAGAGCAGGATTGGGACAGGATTATCAATGTTAACCTGAAATCGGTCTTTAACCTGACAAAGGCAATCCAGAAAGTCATGATAAGGCAACGATTTGGTTCTATCATCAACATGAGCTCCATTGTCGGAATTGAAGGAAACAGCGGCCAGTCAAACTATGCCGCTTCCAAAGCAGGCATCATCGGTTTTACAAAGTCAATTGCCCAGGAATTGGGCTCACGGAATATCCGGTGCAACGCGATTGCACCAGGTTTTATTGAAACTGAAATGACCGCTGGACTTTCACAGGAATTTCGTGATAAATGGGTCGTCGATATCGCATTGAGACGCGCAGGGACACCGGATGATGTTGCCAACCTTGCCCTGTTTCTTGCTTCCGACCTGAGTTCATATATTACCGGTCAGGCCATTACGGTTTGTGGCGGACTCCATACCTAAAAACCAGTTCTGTTTTGTTTGTCATAACTGAGTACCCTGCAGCTTTCATACTGCTTTGTATTATCCTGGGAGCCGGATACGCCGCAATTTTATATTTTAAAGATCTGCGAAAACGGTCAAAACCATTACTCAACTGGAGTCTTGCTATTCTTAGATTACTTTCCGTATTCCTGATTTCTTTCCTTCTGCTTTCTCCCTTATTAAAGAGAACTGACCGCATTCTTGAAAAACCGTCCGTGATCATCGGAATCGATAACTCTGAATCCATGGTCCTTACCCGCGATTCCTCCTTTTGTATCAAATACCTGCCGGGAATACTCGATACCCTGATCCAAAATCTTGAGGATAAGTTTAATGTTAAAGTTTATAGTTTCGGTAGCCGTGTCTCCACTGGGTTCAAACCGGTTTTCAAGGATCCGGAAACAGATCTTTCACTTTTTTTAGATGAAGTCATCAATCGTTACTCCAACCTGAATGCAGCAGCAGTCGTTCTGATCACCGACGGCATTTATAATAAAGGAACAGATCCCTTTTACACAGCCCGTAAGATTACTTTCCCAATTTATACTGCCGGGATCGGAGATACCACAGTAAAAACTGACGGAGTGGTCAGGAACGTCAGGGTCAATAAAGTGGTTTACAAAAATGATCAGTTCACTGCAGAGGCGGTGATTGACCTGATCGGCTACCAGGGAACCTCTGTCAAACTGCGTCTAAATCAGGGATCGAAAATACTCGAAGTGCGTGAAACTACAGCTCCATCTGCAAATACAACCCGAAAAATTCCGTTTACAATTGAAGCCAAAGAGAAAGGATTCTACAAATATTCCGTCATTCTCGATAATCTGCCACTTGATGAAAACAGAGATAACAACCGGTACGATTTTTATGTAGAGGTTCGCGAAGCGCGTAAACAGATAGCCATTGTTTCGACAATGTCGCATCCTGATATCAATGCCATGAAAAGCGCCCTTGAAGGAACCTCCAATTATGAAATCCGCACGGTGAGTCCGGCTGAGTACCACTCCTCGGGAAAACAATATGATCTTGTCATTCTTTACCAGCTTCCGTCGATCACCGGGATAAACGAACTCAGCGACCTAACTGCATCCGCCATTCCACTGTTATGCATCCTCGGAACACAGACCGATATTAATGGATTTAACAAACTAAACATTGGTTTCCTGATTAATGGATTTAAAAACTCTTTTACCGATGCCACCCCGGTTATCAATGAAAATTTTTCGTTATTCACTCTGAATCAAAATGATTTTCCGGTATTTGCCAATTATCCTCCTTTGCTTTCTCCTTTTGGATTATATCAAAACAGCGCTGCTGCCGAGGTTCTCTTTCACCAGAAGATCTCCGGCATTTCCACCGGAACACCTTTGATTCTGATTAGCCGGACTCCCGTTCGGAAGGCTGGTATCATTGCGGGGGAGAACTTCTGGAGGTGGAGAATTTCATCCTATTCGCAAACCAGGAGTCATGAACCGTTTGATATCCTCTTCGAAAAAATGGTAAATTACCTGACAGTTAAAAAGGAACAGGAGCTTTTTAAAGTGTCGGTTAAAAACAGGATCCGGGAGACAGAACCTGTCGAAATGGAAGCTGAAGTGCGGAATGCATCCAATGAACTCATAAACGATATGGATGTTGAACTAAATATAATGGATTCGGCAAACCATTCGTATCCCTTCGTCTTTGGCAAAACACAAAAGGGTTATTATCTGAATGCCGGCATCTTTCCCCCCGGAACGTACAAGTACAGCGCTGGTGTGAAAGTGGGCCCCGATTTCCGGAGATCTTTCGGAGAATTTATCGTTGCTCGCAACAGCCTTGAGCGGATGGATCTGGTTGCAAACCACAACCTTCTCAGTCGGATATCCGAAGCCCATGATGCAGAAATGGTTACTAAATTTGAAATAGCATCACTGGCTGATACAATTTCAAACAGGCCGGAACTCAGAACAGTGTTTTATAACGAGATACGGATGAAAGACTTACTTGGGAACCCCTTGCTCTTTATAATTATTTTGGCATTGCTTACCCTTGAATGGATTCTTAGAAAAAGAGACGGAAGGTAACTTTCCTGGCTCCTTAGAGGTCTTTTTTTGCCATAAACCACCATACGATTCCCACCATCAACGCAGCGTACAACAAGGCAATCAGGCAAGAGCCCGCCGTAACCGAATCCTGTAAATTCACTCCCATAATCTGCTTTAATACCGGTATAGCCGGGTACTCGGTAATCCTGAGTATGGAGTTTACAGGCAGATAGGTCGAAATGCCGTTTTTAAAAACAAGCGGACTCTTCAGGAAATAATAAATAATCGGTTCAACAATAAAGACATAAAGGGTAAATAAAGCAATGGATAATCCCGTATTCCTGATAATAAATCCAAAAAAGAATGCAAAAATTAAAAAAGTGAGCATTGTAAAAAAGAATCCGGGAATGAACGAAATTTTGTCAAAAATCATCCCTGCATCGGGATTGGCCGTGTGTGAAAAGCCAAGGATCAAAATCCCAAAGAAAAGAAGTACTGTAATGACAAGTGAAATAAGTACAATAAGAAGCAGTTTCGAGATTAGAATCTCTGATTTATTCAACCCGTTGATCACGTTCTGGCGGATGGTTCTATAAGTAAACTCATTGGTTATCAGAATAATGATAATTATGGCCGGAAATATCAGGACATATCGGAAGGTGGCAAAATAAGTGATGTTTTGCCAGATCCATGGAAAAAAATAGATGGTTACATGAGGGATCGGTATCGGCAGATGCCTGTTCATATCATTAACAATGCTGTTAATCATGAATTCAGCCATCAGTATTCCGAGAATGAGAAAAAGAAAATAGAGACCTATCAGGATCCAGAAAATCTTGTAGGTCATTATCTTTTTGAATTCGATTTTAAGGAGTCTGATCATTTTGTTCTTCTAAAAGTTCAAGGAAGTGTTGTTCAAGACTGCGTTTTCGTTCCGACAGATGGGTCAGGGTAATTCCGTCGCGAAAACAACCGTTGTTGATATCTGCCGGGGTTATTCTCGCTTTGAAAAAAGCCTGGAATATCCCGTTTTTCTTTTCAACCGATTCAATATCGGTATGAGTATGCAGCCATTTTTCAAGGGCAACCGGATCTGATGCACCAAGCTCAAAACAATCAGAAACCGAAAGCACTTCACTCACTTTGCCATCGAAAAGCTTGGTCCCCTTGTTGAAAACGGCTACATGGGAGCACACCTTTTGGACTTCGTCGAGAAGGTGCGATGCTATAATGATGGTCGTCCCCTGTGAAGCTACCTGCAGTATGATCTCACGGATGTGCGCAATGCCCTGTGGATCCAGCCCGTTGGTCGGCTCGTCTAGGATTAGAACTTCTGGATTCCCAAGTAGGGCAGAAGCGACTGCAAGCCTTTGCTTCATCCCAAATGAAAAAGTTCTGAACCTGGTATTCCTTCTCTCATACAACCCTGTAACCTTAAGAACCCGGTCAATGTCATCGTAATCCATCTCTTTGATGTCAGCAACGATTTTCAGATTAAGGGCTGCCGTGAGATAGGGAAAGAAATTCGGACTTTCGATTACGCTGCCGATGCGTTTCCGGCTCTCCTTGCCGGGGTGTTCTCCGAACCATTGAAAGGTGCCTGAATCAGCGCGCACAAGTTCAAGAACAATGCTCAGGGTAGTGGTTTTTCCACTCCCGTTGGGACCTAAAATACCGAAAACCTGCCCGGGTTGAACCTCAAGCGACAGGTCGTTTACAGCATGGATCTTTCCGTAATGTTTAGAGATTCCACTGATCGATAGTACGTTTGTCAAAATTTTCGGTGTTTTAATGTGTTTCAGGTTTCTTTGACGCATCCGGCAGGGTCACGTTACAAGTTCCCATCCTGAATGGTTCTTCTGATAACAGAAATATCGCGGGTACCTTATGAATTTTCAACCCGGCTCCTTTCCATTCCCGGATTTTTCGGGATTGAATGAATTCATCGGGTCCGGTCATTCCTGCTGCAACGCAAAGCAAAGTTTCCGGGCGACAGGTTTGAAGGAGCGTTTCGAAAACCTGATGGTTCCGGTATGGAGTTTCAATGAAGATCTGGGTCTGATTGCCTTTTCTGATCTCTTTTTCTATTTCCCTGATCTTTCTGATGCGCTGCTGTTTTTCTTTTGGAAGATATCCATGAAAAACGAAATTCTGACCGTTAAATCCTGAAGCCATCAATGCCAGCAGGATAGAGGAGGGGCCTGTGAGAGGAATAACCCGGATACCCTGACGGTGGGCAGCCTTCACAATCACCGATCCGGGATCGGCAACACAGGGAACACCGGCTTCAGAAAGCAATCCGACATCGTACCCGTCAATGGTGTAACGGATCAGTTGCTCCGCTTCGGCATCATCTGAATGCTCGTTGAAGACCAACAAGTACAGATCGTCTATTCTCTTGGTTTGTCCCACGCTGATCAAAAACCTTCGTGCCGTCCGTTCTTCCTCAACAATGAAATGAGTAAGATTTCTGATGATCTTCAGGGTTCCCTCAGGCAGCACTTCCTCCACATCGCTTTGAGCGATCAGTGCCGGGATTAGATATAATCGTCCTTTATTCATGGCTCATCCAGGGCAGATCAGAGAGATCGACATTTCCGCCCGAAATTATGATCCCGGTTTTCCGGGATGTAACATCGATCTTACCTTCCATGATCGCAGCAAAAGGAACTGCTGACGAAGGTTCAATCAATATTTTCATTCTTTCCCACAGGTATCTCATAGCTGCGACAATACTTTTTTCAGAAACCGTTACAATTGAAGTAACATGATCAAGAATGATGGGAAATGTGAGCGAACCAAGCGAAGTTCTCAAGCCATCGGCGATCGTCTCCGGATTGACTGAAGGATGGAACTGACGGCTGTTGTACGACAGAAAAGCATCGTTGGCCTGTTCCGGTTCAGCAGCAATCACACTGGCTCCAGGACTGAAATAATGAACTGCAAGCGCGGTACCGGAAAGCAATCCGCCTCCTCCTACAGGAGCGATGACCAACTCAAGGTCAGGGATTTCCTCCATCAGTTCCAATGCTGCAGTGGATTGTCCTGCAATAATTCTGTAATCGTTATAAGGATGGATCTCCGTGGCACCGGTGTCGCGTAATACGGTGTCAAGAGTCGTTTCCCTGGCCCGGAGGGTAGGTTCGCAAAAGGTAATTTTGCCTCCGTATTCTTTGACCGCATCCACCTTGATTCTTGATGAATTGGAAGGCATCACGATAAAGGCATCGGTACCCACGATCGAAGCAGCCCAAGACAGCGCCTGTGCATGATTTCCCGAAGAATGGGTGGCTACTCCCTTCCGGATCCGATCAGGCGCCATCGACAGCATCGCATGCATGGCCCCTCTGGCTTTGAAAGCGCCTACTTTCTGGAAATTTTCACACTTAAAATAGATTTGCGATTGATACGTCTTATCAATGGTCGAACAGGTTAACACCGGAGTGCGGTTAATATAAGGCCTTATCCTATCGGCGGCACGAAGAATTGCTTCAGCATCGGGCAATTGATGTGAGGTATCAGCAGGCCTCATGTTGTTTTAATTCCAGATTGTTTACTATCGCTTCGCACGCCAGATCAAGTTCCCTGTAAACCACCTCAAAAGCAGAAAAATCATAGTACCAGGGATCTTTCACTTCACGGTTTTGACCAGGATAAACCACATTGAGAAGATATTCGACTTTCCTTCTTTTGTCATCATTCCCGGCAAGACGTAATGCCTGAGAATAATGTGACTGGTCCATTACATAGATCTGATCGAAGTTGACAAAGTCAGCAGCGGAAAACAACCTGGCACGGTGTTTCGAAATATCGGTTCCCATTTGAGCTGCTACCCGGATGGCACGGGGATCGGGAGTATCACCGACATGAAAGGACTCAAACCCGCAGGAATCAACCTCGATATGAAGATTTCGCTCCATGGCTTTCCTCCTCAAAATACCTTCTGCCATCGGCGAGCGGCAGATGTTTCCTGTACAGACGAAAAGAATTTTAATCAAAGTCAGGGGAGATTCTGTTACAATTTGATCCGCTTGTCAAGCTCCTCAACAAACTGCCGGAACTGCTTATCCGTTTCGACAAGATTGTTAACCGTGCGGCAGGCATGCAAAACGGTCGCGTGGTCCTTATTCCCGCAATGCAATCCGATACTGGCAAGAGAGGCTTTGGTGTGCTTTTTCGAAAAATACATAGAAAGCTGACGGGCCTGAACGATCTCTCTTTTCCGGGTCTTTGAATGGATCATCTCAACAGGTATGTTGAAATAATCGCAAACGACCTTCTGAATATAATCAATGGAGATCTCGCGGGAAGTGTTTTTAACGAATTTGTCGATCATCTGTTTGGCCAGATCAAGCGTGATGATCTTTTTATTCAGCGAGGATTGTGCCAACAAAGAAATGAGTGCGCCTTCCAGCTCACGGATGTTTGTATTGATGTTATATGCCAGATATTCCACGACCTCGCCCGGGATCTGGATGCCATCATTGTAAAGCTTTTTATGCAGGATGGCTATTCGTGTCTCCAGATCAGGTACCTGAAGGTCGGCCGACAATCCCCATTTAAAGCGTGATAACAACCTGGGCTCAATTCCCTTCATCTCCACAGGTGGTTTATCACTGGTCAGAATGATCTGATTACTTTTTTGATGCAAATGATTGAAAATGTGAAAGAAAACATCCTGAGTCTTCTCCTTTCCGGCAAGATTATGAATATCATCAAGAATCAGAACATCGATCATCTGGTAAAAATGAATAAAATCATTCTGGTTGTTGTTCCTGACCGAATCAATAAACTGGTTGGTGAATTGATCGGTGGTAACATAAAGCACGGTTTTCTCGGGAGCATTATTCTTGACCTGTAACCCGATGGCATGGGAAAGGTGCGTCTTTCCCAGCCCGGTCTGACTGTATATCAAAAGGGGATTGAAGGCAGTCTTGCCCGGATTGCTGGCAACTGCAAAACCTGCCGATCGGGCCAGACGGTTACAATCACCCTCAATAAAATTCTCAAAAGAGTAACTTTCAATCAATTGAGAATTCACCTTGATCTTTTTCAATCCGGGAATAATGAACGGATTGGGAATTTCTTTTGAGCTACCTCTGTTTAAATCAATTGGCATAGATACCGGTGGATTAATAGTAGCTTTCTTTTCTCCAGTTGGTACTTTAATGGTATAGGGACCGGGATCGTGGTCTGAATTATCTACTATGATACTGTATTCAAGCCTGCCCTCAACACCAAGTTCCTTTTTTATGGTTTTCTTTAATAATCCGATATAATGTTCCTCAAGCCATTCATAAAAGAACTGACTTGGAACCTGAATCGTCAAAACACTATCTTTTAACCTAATAGCATTTATGGGCAAGAACCAGGTCTTGAAACTTTGATACGGTATGTTATCTTTGATGACTTTGAGGCAATTTTCCCAAACTTCAACAGCTTCTTTTTCCATTAATGCAGGTAACCTTGAGAGATTCGTGGTAAGATAATTTTGTTCGCTAATTATCAAATATTTAGAAGTTGATTTGAAATCAAAATTCTAAGATGAACGGTCATTTTGAATAATTAACAAAATTTGGAAAAAAAAGTTTATAAAAAAAATTTTTCAAGCTTGATTTATTAAAATAAAAATATAAAATACGACTGCTTTTCAGACCTTGTCAGGATACCTTCCAGAGGTATCAAACAAGACTTCAACAGGTTGAACATGTTGGCTTGAACCTAACTTGTCCTTATTTAAAAACCGTCTAAATTTCAAGTGTATTAACTTTCAAACAGTTAGAAAAATCAGGCAATTCAGCAATATTTACTCAGATTGAATATAAGTTATTCCTGCCAACAAATGACTCAGGTTACCTTAATGTAACACCTCTTATCCGCTCCATTTTCGATTCCAGGAAACTAACCTGCCTCTTTCGGATCTGGAACCGGATCTCATACTGATCACCTGCCGTCTGCCCGATGATCTTGCATCCCGACTCTTTGATTATCCGCATCACCTCATTCATCAGTGGGTATTCGAATTGCACGGAATATTTCTTCATCATCACGGATTCAACAATGACGGCTTTTTGCAGTGCCTCCTTTGCGGCAGTCCGGTAAGCATGTATTAGCCCGGGAATCCCAAGTTTGGTGCCCCCGAAATACCGGGTCACGACGACCAGTACATCATACAGCTCCTTCGAAAGGATTTGCCCGTAAATGGGTTTCCCCGCTGATCCCGAAGGCTCTCCGTCGTCCTGAATACGGTAAATGAAGTTCTCATATCCAATCCGGTATGCATAACAGTGGTGGTTCGCATCGTAATAATTCTTTCGGATTCGATCCAACGTTGATTTTGCTTCTTCTTCAGAAACAACCGGTAAGGCATTGGCAATGAATTTGCTGGCTTTCTCCCGATATGTTCCTTCGGATTCGCCCGAAATGGTAAGATACCAATCCCTTTTCTCCTCTTCCATGTCAGCTAAATTACTTTTAATTTTGCTTCCCGTGATCAAACTTCAAGGGATAACGGTCAAAAATTTGACGGGTACTTTTATCGATACCCTGAAACAGATTTATCCCGATCGGGAAATCCGTCAGATTCTTTTCATCCTCTTCGATGAGTACCTGGGATTAACCCGGAGAGAGATTCTTCTTGATCCGGATCGGATTATTCCGGACAAGGTGGCAGGAAATTTCATAACGACACTCGAAAAACTGGCCTCAGGGAAACCGCTTCAATACATTCTGAAAAAAGCATGGTTCGGTGACCTGACCTTGTACGTAGATGAACGGGTATTGATTCCGCGTCCCGAAACCGAAGAGCTGTGCAGTTTGATCATCCGGGATTTAAAAATACTAAAGAAAGCACCTTTGAACATTCTGGATATTGGTACAGGATCGGGTTGTATTGCCATTTCACTTAAAAGGGCATTTCCCGATCTTCATGTGACCGCTATGGATAATTCCGCGCCATCACTGAAGATTGCAGGTATCAACGCACAAAACTGTAAAACCGGGATATCATTTCTTTTAGATGATATCTTAAAGCCTCACTCATTGAAAGATCCGGAGCAATATGATCTGATGGTAAGCAACCCACCCTATGTTACCGATTCAGATAAAAAAAAGATGCATCGGAATGTGATTGATCACGAACCCGCGACGGCCTTGTTTGTTTCCGATGAAGATCCCTTGTTTTTTTATAATGCAATAATCCGGTACACCCATCAGAAATTAAAGCCTGGGGGCAAATTATACCTGGAGATCAATGAAAGGTTCGGACATGAAACGTCTGTTCTTCTGAAGCACTCCGGATTCGAATTCGTTGAGGTAATCCCGGATTTGAATGGTAAAGACCGTTTTGTTACCGCGGCTTTAAAATCTCGGAAATCTCTGCGTTCGAAACAAAGATTGTGATCGTACCAAATGAATGGGGTGCTATTTCGTATGGATTGTAAACAAATCCAATCCCCTGTGAGCTAAGATAAAAATTTTCTGAAGGTTTGATCAGATCTGTGAAGTACCCGCGATCTGTGAGCTTCACGGTCTCCTTTAACCCGGTTGTTTGGCGGAGTTTGGCTGTAAGAATACCGGTCAATTTCCCCTCAGAACCCGGAAAAAACAGATCTCGTACGCTGATGATTTTTCCGCTCTTCAGATCAAAAGTCTTGTACAAGCTGGTTTCCAGTCCATGTGCGCCTCCCGTAAATTCATAAGTCATCACCATGTACGACAGCACGTGGAGCTCATTGTACAGAATAAATCCTGACTTAATCAACTCCCAATTCAGGCTGGGACCTGACTGTTCATTCAATAAAGGTTCATTCGTCTGAAAATATTCGTTGAAAAATGCATCTTTAATGGTATTCACCAATTGCTGTGGATCTTTTTCTTCTGTTTGTCCCTCTTGAAACAGGCTAAGAATGGTATCAGTAACAGAACCAGGAACAGCAGCATTCAATCGGCGATCTGGAATTACAACTGTCAGCCGAAGATGAGCCGAAGGTTCACTTTTTTCTTTAAGGAGTGGCCGCTTTTCATTCAGCGTCAGAACCTTAAAATTCATTGTTCCTGCAGGATAGCTCTCTGCAAGCCGGAAATTCATTTTGGTGGAATGCATTCCGGCATTAATCCATACCCCCGACATCTGGTTGTTTTGAGCCAGGGTTCCGCTCAGCACCGGTCCGCGATCGTTACCCCATTCCCTGATCCGGAATTTTCCTTTAGCATCGACCTTCCCGTATACCTGCCTTACGGACCCATCAATATTATGGTATCTGACATTTTTAATGGCATCGACAACATGATAACTGGCAGTGCCAAAAAGGGTATCTCCGACTTTGACAAGATTCATAGTCAGTTCGAGTTCTGAACCGATAGTTCCTGTAAGATGCATGAATGAAGCTGTTTCCTGTTTTCTCTGGGCAAGACTGTAGAAAGATATAAACAAGAATAAAGTCAGGTAAATGGTCCCGGTTCTCATTGCGGAGATGTTAATTTTTACATTCAAAAATGGTGGTGCCCAATCTGATCATGGTACTCCCTGCACGGATCGCAATCTTATAATCGCCCGACATCCCCATCGAAATGTCTTTAAATACCGGATCCAAACTAAAGAATTGGTTTTTCAGAGTCTGAAAATGATCGTGAAGAGTTTTAAACTCATTAAAAATCAAGTCCTCATCCTCTGTAAACGAAGCCATCCCCATCGTACCGGTCACCCTGATGTTTTGCAGGAGTCGGAACTGGTCGGATGACAGAATCCTGATCGCCTCCTCAAGGTTCAAACCATATTTCGACTCCTCGGCGGCAATGTGAAACTCCAGCATGCAATCAATGACCCTGTTATTTCTGATTCCATAATGATTGATTTCGTTCAGTAACGATAAGCTGTCAACACTGTGGATCAGGTTTATAAAAGGAGCAATGAATTTAACTTTGTTGGATTGGAGATGGCCGATAAGATGCCACAAAATATCAGCAGGCAAATGGTCTTTTTTGGACATCAATTCCTGTACCCTGTTTTCGCCAAAATGCCGTTGACCCGCATGATAAGCTTCCATGATACGATCACAGGATTGGTTCTTTGAAACCGCAACGAGGGTGACGTGTTGTGGGATCGTGTTTTTCAGCTCAGCAATACGTTTTCCGATGGTCACAGTTTTATTCCATTTTACCAGGACAAAAATACGGATTTGTCGGTTTTCAGCGGAACCGTAACTTTGTATTTTTTTCATGAAAAGAATTCTCTCATCTTTCTTCAGGCAAATAGTGTTCTGGCTGCTGTTCTTCGGCTTCACCCGACTTGTTTTCCTGATCTATAACATTCCACTGCTCCTTGCTGAGAAAATTGGCTTTATCGAAACCATCAAAGGTTTCTGGTTTGCTTTAAAACTGGATCTTGCAACAACCTGTTATATTATGGTTATTCCTTTTCTCATCCTTGCAGTGCAATCATTCCTGAAAAAAAAATGGTTATCCGCAATCAATCGGTGGTACACCTACATCATTATAATGTTATACACCCTGGCTACAGCTGCAGAACTGGGCATCTACCCCGAATGGAAAACCAAGCTTACCTACAAAGCTCTGAAATACCTGCAACATCCTTCTGAAATTTATAATTCGGCCGAAACAGGAACTTTTTTTCTCCTGCTGTCGATTTTTCTCGCTCTAAGCGCCGCTGGGATCCTCCTTTTTAAAAAATTCTTTACACCCTCTTATGGCGAATCAAAACGAAAACTGCTGTTTAATTTCCTTTTCATTCTTATGGTTCCCGTCTTGCTTTTCCTTGGAATGCGTGGTGGCATCCAGCAGATTCCGATCAACCAAAGCGAATCGTATTATTCCGATCACAATATTCTGAATATTGCAGCAGTAAACACAGCCTTTAATCTTTATATCAGTGTCTTTGAAAATCTGGAAAACTTCAATAACAATCCGTATCTCTTTATGGATGATGCACAAGCTTCACGGATTATGAAGAAAATTTATCAGACACCCTGCGATTCGACCAAACTCATCTTAAAGACGGATCGACCCAATATCGTCCTGCTTATCCTTGAAAGCTGGTCGGCCGATCTCATACAAAGTCTTGGGGGTGAACCCGGGATTACGCCGGAATTCAGAAAACTTGAACAGGAAGGTATATTATTCACCAATGTGTACGCATCAGGGTCGCGGTCTGAACAAGGCCTTGCCTCAATTTTGTCAGGATTTCCTGCCCATCCGGTGAGTTCCATTACCGTGCAACCCGATAAATTCGTGAAACTGCCTTCGATGGTAAAAACCCTGGAACAATCAGGCTATTCTACGGCATTCTATTTTGGAGGCCAGCTCATCTATGGTAATATAAAAAGCTATATTATTTTCAACGGCTTCGATAAAATCATGGAGGTTTCCGATTTCCCCGGGTCAACGCCGCGGGGAAAGTTAGGAATCCACGACCAATTTACACTTGGTTATTTGGTTGAAGATGCCAGGAAACTAAAGGAACCCTTCTTTACCGCGCTCTTTACCCTGAGTACCCATTCACCCTGGGACCAGCCCTTTGAAAAACCCTTAAAATGGGGAGATAATGAACAGGAGTACATCAATGGTGCATACTATACCGACCATTGCCTGGGTCAGTTTTTCAAGAAGGCCCGTACAAAACCCTGGTACGACAATACGCTGTTCATCATCGTGGCAGATCATAGTCATAACTCCTACCGGAACTGGCACCCTCAATCGAGAGAATATCACCTTATTCCAATGCTTTTTTGTGGCAATGTTATCCGGGATCAATTCAAAGGAACCCGCGAGCAGAAGCTCGGAAATCAGCATGATATAGCAGCAACCCTCCTGAGGCAAATGAATTTACAACCCTCGGCCTTTTTTTATAGTAAAAATCTGTTGAATCCTTGCAGTCCCGACTTCGCCTATTATTCAACTGATGATGGAGTGGGTTGGGTCAGGCCACCATTCTACTTCACGATTGACAAAACCAGTTCCTACAATTACTGGTGGAATTCGCCGGCATTACCCGACTCGATAAGGAAAGAAGGTGAGGCTTATCTTCAGACAGTTTTTGAAGATTATATGCACGACTAAAAAACAAAGGGTGATGCAAAACCGCGCCACCCTTTATGCTCTTTACGCTTTTGAAACAATCAGTCGAGAAGGTGAACAACCAGTCCTGAGCGAAGTTTAGGCTCAAACCAGGTTGTTTTGGGTGGCATTATATTGCCTGAATCTGCAATATTGATGAGTTGCTTCATGGAGACCGGGAAAAGGGCAAAAGCAACCTTCATTTCACCATTATCAACGCGCTTCTTCAACTCGCCAAGTCCCCTGATTCCACCAACAAAGTCAATCCGGTTCGAGGTTCTGAGATCTTTGATCCCCAATATCTGGTCGAGAACTAACCTGGAAAGTATGGTTACATCAAGCACCCCGATGGGATCAGTATCGTCAAAGGTACCAGGTTTTGCCGTTAGCGAATACCAGCACCCTTCCATGTACATTGAAAAATTGTGAAGTGATCCCGGTTTGTAAATCTCCTGTCCCATGGACTTTATGGTAAAGACCCCTTCCAGTTTCTTCATAAACTCCCCCGGATCCATACCATTTAGATCTTTTACCACCCGGTTGTAATCAATGATCGAAAGTTGGTTATCAGGAAAGTGAACAGCAAGAAAATAGTTATACTCCTCAGATCCCGTATGATTCGGATTGTTGAGCTTTTTCTCATTGCCAACCAAAGCCGCTGCTGCCGTCCGGTGATGACCATCAGCAACATAGGTATATGGTATTTCTTTAAAAAGAGATACCAGGCGGGAAATAATATCATCGTTATCAATGACCCAAAAATGGTGCCCAACACCATCAGGCGCCACGAAATCATAAACAGGTTGGTGATCTTTTACAAACCGTTCAACAATAACATCGATTTCCTGAACAGCAGGATAAGTGAAGAAAACAGGTTCCATATTGGCATTTGTGATCCTGACATGTTTCATCCGGTCTTCTTCCTTATCCTTCCGGGTGAGTTCATGCTTTTTAATTATCCCGTTCATGTAATCTGAAACCCCGGCGCATCCCACAATCCCATACTGGGTCTTTCCGTTCATGGTTTGCGCGTATATATATAGGAGTTCCTTTTGATCGGGCACCAGCCATCCTTTTTCTCGATAAAGTCCGAAATTTTCTTTAGCCTTGTCATAAACAGGTTGTGAATGAATGTCGACCGATTCAGGAAGGTCAATTTCCGGTTTGATTATATGAAGTAAGGAATAAGGATTACCCGCAGCCTCAAGCCGCGCTTCGGTTGAGTTCAAAACATCATAAGGCCTTGAAGCCAGTTTTTCAGCAATTTGCACAGGGGGTCTGAGCCCCTTAAAAGGTTTTAAAATAGCCATTAAAAAAAGGTTGAAAATCAGTTAAAAATCCACAATTAATCTTCAGATGCTCTCGACGCTTTCATCATCATCAAGCTCATCGGGTTTGACACTCCGCTGAAGAGATCCGATGAGAGCGCCGATCATCTTGGTCATCTCCATCAAATGATTTTTTGAGTCATCAAATGCACTCGCCGAAATGAACGATCGGCTTTGTGCAACAGTAGAAAGAACAACACACTCCCTGACCGAGCTTTTTGCCATTTTCAGATAGTAAACAAACTGACTCTTGTTCCGGGATGATCCTTCAGCAATATTGAGTGCAATTCCGTGAGCAGAGTTCAGAAAACGGTCAAAAAAGGATTTCATAAAGGGATCATTACCGGAACTTTTTGCCACCTGGTACACCCAATCAATGTACTCGAGTGCTTTGTGATAGATGCGCAAATCTTCAAACCTGAAGAAAGTACTGGGTCTTTCGTGATCGTTTTCCATGGGGCAGTTCGATTAATTAAACATTTGTTGACTTGAACAAATCATTTTCAGTACAATGATGACAAATATAAACATATTTACAGGTTATTTATTAACCTGAAAAGTTTTATCGCCTTTGTTAATATAATTGACAATCTGTTTGGCGGCAGCAATTCCGGCATTAATATTGGCTTCTTCCGTCTGCGCTCCCATTTTTTTAGGTGTACAGAAATACTTTGATTTAAAATTTGCCTCAATTTCAGCTTTATTAGAGGGCTCAACATCCGACAGGTAAGCAAAGTCTTTCCGTTCCTGGAACATACGCAATAAATCAGCCTCATGAATGACCTCAGCCCTTGCGGTATTGACAAGGCATGCAGGTACAGGCATTTTCGACATTAAAGCATAATTGATGGATTGTTTTGTCTGACTGTTAGCAGGAATGTGAAGGGAAATATAATTACAGGTTGCATACAACTCTTCTACCGTACCGATCCATTTAACACCATCCTTTTCGATCTCGGCTTTCGGAACATAAGGATCAAATGCATATACATCCATGCCAAATCCTTTGGCAATCCGGGCCACATTTTTTCCTACATACCCGTAGGCATGGATCCCAAGTTTTTTTCCCATAAGCTCTGAACCCGATTTGCCATTATAAAAATTTCGGGCATAATAAACCATCATCCCGAGTGCCAGTTCTGCAACGGCATTGGAATTCTGGCCGGGAGTATTCATGGCCACAATCCCCTTAGCGGTGGCGGCCTGAAGGTCAATATTGTCATAGCCTGCACCGGCCCTGACAATGATCTTTAACTTGTTCCCGGCATCAATGACAGACTTGTCAGCTTTATCACTCCGGATGATCACGGCATCCACGTCGGCAACCGCCCTGATGAATTCCTCCTGTGCGGTGTAGCCCTCGAGAAGAACCAACTCAAAACCGGCTTCTTCAACCACTTTACGAATTCCTTTCACAGCGACAGGGGCGAAAGGCTTATCCGTGGCAACTAATACTTTTGTCATGATTTCTGGTTTTAACCCGGGCTTTATCAATTGCCCGGAAAATAATTAAATATTGTTTTTCTCAAATTCATTCATTGCATCAACCAGCGCCTGAACACTTTCATAAGGTAAGGCATTGTATGTGGATGCTCTGAATCCACCAACCGAACGGTGTCCCTTGATACCGATCATTCCGCGGGTCTTCGCAAACTCCATGAAAGCGTCCTCCTTGTCTTTATACTGTTCCTTCATCACAAAGCAGATATTCATCAGCGAACGACTCTCTTTTTCAACCGTGCCCGTAAACATCGTGCTGTTATCAATCGTGTCATAAAGTAAGTTTGCTTTTTTGAGATTCATTTGCTCAATGACTTTGACACCTCCCAATCCCTTGATCCATCTTAAGGTTTCAAGACAGGTATAAATGGCAAAAACAGGAGGTGTATTGTAAAGTGAAGGTTCCTTTAAATGGGTTGCATAATTTAGCATAGTAGGGATCTTCCTCGTCACCCGGCTCAATATCTCCTCCTTTATGATTATAAAAGTAACACCGGCAGGACCCAGGTTTTTTTGAGCTCCGCCATAAATCAGGTCATACTTGGAAATATCAACGGGACGGCTTAAAATATCCGACGACATATCAGCCACAAGAGGTACAGGGCTTTCAATATCGGTCCTGATCTCTGAACCATAAATGGTATTGTTGGTGGTGATATGGAAGTAATCAACATCGGCAGGAATAATATATCCCTTTGGAATGTATGTGAAGTTTTTATCCGATGAAGAGGCGACCACATTTACCTCGCCGAAGAATTTTGCCTCTTTGATCGCCTTCTGAGCCCAGACTCCTGTTTCAAGATAGGCCGCTTTCCGGTTCAGAAAATTGTAAGGAACCATACAGAATTGCATGCTCGCGCCTCCGCCTAAGAAAACTACCTGGTACCCGGCCGGGATCTGAAGCAATTCTTTGAATAAAGCCATCGTTTCATCAAGAATACCCTGAAAATCTTTACTGCGATGTGAAATTTCCAGAAGCGATAAACCTATACCGTTCAAATCAAGAATGGCTTTCGCTGAGTTTTCAATGGCAATCCTGGGTAGGATCGAAGGCCCTGCATTAAAATTGTGTTTTTTCATGATATATATGATTTAAAATGAGAAATATGTTAATTAATTCTTTTCACCGAAGCAAAGATAAGTAATGCAGGATAAAATTAAAAAATAAATTTGACAGCCCATATAGTTATGAAATCGTTAAGGCTTTTTTACTGAATTCCTGGCATCGATCTTCTGCAGAAAATGCCAGTCCCCTCCTTTGAAAAAAAATCCACAGTAAGTTTCACCGGAAGGAACATAATAACGATATTGACCTTCCAGTAATGGATCTATCGGAATTAAATGGTCGAAAACCAGTACCTTCTGTTCATTTAAATGCTCTTCAAATGTTCTATGGGCTGAATCCCATTTACGGGTAGCCGACAAGGGCTGATCTTCATATTTTAACGACATCGAGCTGGAAGCATCGAACATGAATACAACCCGCGAAAAATGACCCGTTTTGTAATCCGGGAACCGATAAGCCCCAAAGACGGGATGATGCAGGGAGTCAAAACTCAGGATCTCAATGACTTTTCGAGTAATTTGCCGGTCTTTACCCGACCATCCGAGGAGGGTGTAAAAAGTGCCTCCCTCATCATCTTTGCAGGTGATGATCCTATAATATAAAGCGCCAAACCAATTATCGACACTTAAAATAGCAGAATCCAAATCGCCACCGAAATCAGACCCGTCGGTTAATGTAAAAATCTGTTTTTTGTCAGATAAGTTCACCTTTAAAAATCCAAAATACCGGAATCTGCCTTCAGTGGTAAGGATATTCCACTGAAAGAAGGTAAGTGAACCATCATCCGAACTAATCCTGTTCAACGTTTTTACCTTCTCGAGTGGATAAGTTTCCGCTTCCCGCGTCTGTATAAACTCATACAACACCCTGGTAAAGATTTCATTGTACCTGAGTCTCTGGGAATCATTCTTGACCTGCGACATTTCCACCATCAAGCGGGAAAGCGTGTCACCAGGTTGGCTGAAACCGATGTTTTTCTGACCGTTACACGTCACTGATTGGCCAAGGTATCCAAAACATAAGAATCCCAGTATGAATGAAACATCCCGGATACTTCGAAAATTCATAACAATCACTACAGTTTCTGCAAAAATGAGAACTTCCGGCTAACTTTGCAAAAAAAATGGTCATGGAACTCAAGGCCCGAGTTGATTCATTTGAGATGCTTGGAAGGCAGATAAGATCATTAACCGATCCAGGGAATCCAATCCGGGATGCCGGCTTCATCAGTGCAGTCAGAAAAGCAACGGTTGAAAATCCCTGGTTTACCGAAGAAAACATTCTTACGTCTCTGAGAAAAATTAGCCTGGCGCTTACCCGGGAAAAAATTCAGAAATGGCTGGAGCCATATTTTCAAAGACTCTCGGACAAACAAGCCCATTTTAATAAAACCATTGCCGTGATCATGGCAGGCAATATCCCAGCTGTGGGTTTTCACGATTTTCTGTGCGTTTTGATATCCGGTCACCGGCTTCTGGGCCGTTTGTCGTCACAAGATTCGATACTTATACCATTTCTTGCAGAACTGCTTTGCAAGATCGACTCAAAGTGGAAGGAAAATATTCGATTTACCCGCAATCAGATAGAACACTTTGATGCCCTTATCGCCACCGGTAACGATAATTCTTCCAAGTATTTCGATTATTATTTCCGAAATTATCCGAACATCATCCGTAAAAACAGGAACAGCATCGCTATTCTGACTGGACATGAAAAACCAAAGGAACTTGAAGGTATTGCCGATGATTGTCTGCTCTATTTCGGACTGGGCTGTAGGTCCGTCTCCAAAATATTTGTTCCACCCGATTATGATTTTTCTGCTATCGGTAAGGCCATTGAAAAATACACACATTACCTGAATCATCCGAAATATTATAATAATTATATATACAACAAATCTATTTACCAGGTCGGACAAATTCCCTTTCAGGACCATGGTTTTCTACTATTTAAAGAAGACCCTGAATTGGTTTCACGAATTGCCTGTGTTCATTATGAATATGTACATGATATCAGGAAGTTAGAAACAAAAATAAAAGAAGACAGATCAAAAATCCAGTGTGTGGTGGCCCTCCCGTCAACCGCTTACAGGTCCATAGCCCCTGGGAAAGCACAGCAACCGGAATTGTGGGATTATGCCGACGATGTTGATACCATGGAATTTTTACTGTTTTGAACCAAAAAATTCTTTGAAGAATAAATAAAAATGAATATCTTTGCACCCTCATTAAAATATGCCATTTAAAATGAAAAAAGACATTCATCCAAAAGATTACAGGTTGGTCGTTTTTAAAGATATGTCGAACGATTACGCCTTTCTCTCAAAATCAACCGTTAAAAGTAAAGAAACCATTGTTTGGGAAGACGGGATGGAATATCCGCTGGTTAAACTTGAGATCTCACACACGTCGCATCCTTTTTACACCGGAAAAATGAAGCTTGTTGATACCGCCGGAAGAGTGGATAAATTCAAAAGCCGTTACCAGAAACATCTTGATCTGAAGGCTGCCAAATAAGAATATATGACAATATCACCGAAAAGCCTCCGTTTTTCGATGGAGGCTTTTTTATTCTTTTGATGATTTAACTTTGACACCATGAATTACATCCTTTTTGATGAAAGTATCGTCCGTACCAACCTGCTTCCACTGACTTTCGTCAGACCTGTGGCTGATATTCGCGTCGGAATTCTGACCATCAGGGAAAAATGGGAAAAACGCCTGAAGTCAAAGACTTCAACACTGACTGAACCTTACCTGTCGACCAAATTTCCCATTGTCAAAATGGCGGAAAATATTCTGATAAACGGGTCGATCTGTCCGAATGACGAAATTATCGATGCTGTAAGTAAACTCAAACCGAATCAGACGCTGGTCTACAACGATACCATCATTGCGCTTCATGTAACACAGGAAGACCTTGAAAGCATTGGAGAAACTACCTCTTCAGGCATCGAAGAGATACGTGTTCAAAGTGCGCCTTTAAAAATAAATCATACCTGGGAAATCTTTTGTAAAAATGAAGAGGCAATAGCTGAAGATTTTCATCTTCTGACAAAAGGCAGGAAATCAAGCAAGATCAGTGATTCGAACCGCCTCCTTGGCGCTGAAAATATTTTTGTCGAAAGAGGTGCGCAGATCGAATGTGCGATCCTGAACGGGTCAACCGGCCCGATTTATATCGGTAAAAATGCCGAAATCATGGAAGGGGCAGTCATCAGGGGACCCTTTGCCCTTGGAGAAGGAGCCCAGGTTAAAATGAGCGCGAAGATTTATGGCCCAACTACCATTGGTCCTTTTTGCAGAGTCGGAGGAGAAGTTAATAATTCCGTCATGTTTGCCTATTCGAATAAAGCCCACGACGGGTTCTTAGGACATTCGGTAATAGGAGAGTGGTGCAATCTCGGCGCCGATACCAACACTTCCAATCTGAAAAACACATATGATACCGTCAGGTTGTGGAGCTATGGTAAACAAACTTTTATTAATACCTACCTCCAGTTCTGTGGCCTGATTATGGGGGATCATTCAAAATGCGCCATCGATACCCAATTTAATACTGGTACCGTTGTCGGCATCAATGCCAATATTTTCGGCAGCGGGTTCCAGCGTAATTTCATTCCCTCCTTTGTTTGGGGCGGTACGGCTGGACATACTAATTACAGCATAAAGAAAGCGCTGGAGGTTGCTGAGATCGTTTACAAACGCCGACACAGGACCTTTGATGAAGTTGAAAAAGATCTGCTGACCAGCGTTTACAATCTTACCTTGAAGAACAAATACTTGTAAATCAATCTCTTCTCTCCTGGTATAATTGTTGTAAAATATCGGCTCATTTTATCCGATTTGGATGCTGTCAGTTTGACAAATGATTGAGGAATTATATTATGGAGCATAAACCCTTCAGCTTTTCTGATATTCTTGATACCGAAACAGAATATATCCCCTTGCTATCTTCCGAAGATGAGGAAGCAATGCACGCGGAGGATGTTCCGGAAGTACTTCCCATACTTCCATTAAAAAATACGGTTCTCTTCCCGGGAGTTGTAATTCCCATAACCGTAGGACGCGACAAATCGATACGGCTGATCCGCGAATTTTATAAGGGAACCCGCATAATTGGCGTCGTCTCCCAGAAAGATCCCCTTATTGAAGATCCGGAATTCGGCGATTTGAATTTAATCGGGACCGTCGCTTATATTATAAAGATTCTGCAAATGCCCGACGGGAGTAATACCGCCATTATACAAGGTAAAAGACGATTTGTGATGAACCAGGTGGTTCAGTCAGAACCCTATATTTCAGCCCTTGTATCTGCATTTGACGGTCCCGTGGAAGTCCCTCGTGAAAACGGAGAATTTATAGCGCTCATTGCATCTCTGAAAGATCTGGCGATTCAGATTATTTCAAAGTCCCCTAACATTCCTTCCGAAGCAGCCTTCGCCATCAAGAATATTGAGTCGCCTTCATTCCTGGTTAACTTTATTTCTTCCAGCCTCAATATCGAACTTCACGAAAAACAAAAGCTTCTTGAAATTATCGACCTGAATGAATTTGCAAATAATGTACTTTCATATCTCACCAAGGAACTCCAGGTGGTAGATCTGAAACAACAGATCCAAAATAAAGTCAAAAGCGATCTTGATAAGCAACAACGTGACTTTTTGCTGAATCAACAACTGAAAACAATTCAGGAAGAACTGGGAGGCAATCCCAATCTGCAGGAATCAAATGCTCTGAGGGAACAGGCTGCCGGTAAAAAATGGTCTAAGGAGGTTGCCGAGATCTTTGAAAAAGAGATGAATAAACTTCAGAGGATGCACCCCATGGCCGCAGAGTATGCGGTTCAGACCAGCTACCTTGAGACTCTGGTGCAACTACCCTGGGGGGAATATACCGACGATAATTTGGATCTACGCCATGCACAGACGGTTTTGGATGAAGATCACTTTGGTCTGGAAAAGGTAAAGGAACGGATTATTGAACACCTGGCAGTGATCAAGCTCAAGAAAGACATGAAGGCCCCCATTCTTTGCCTGGTCGGCCCACCGGGTGTCGGAAAGACATCTCTCGGAAAAAGCATAGCAAGAGCACTTGGTCGTAAATATACCAGAATGTCTCTGGGTGGCCTCCGCGACGAATCAGAACTCAGGGGCCATCGTAAAACCTATATCGGAGCCATGCCGGGCAGGGTGTTGCAAAGCCTGAAAAAAGTTAAATCTTCGAACCCTGTTTTTGTCCTCGATGAAATCGATAAAGTGCTTGGTATGAATATCAATGGCGATCCACAGGCAGCCCTGCTCGAAGTTCTGGATCCCGAACAGAACAACACATTTTACGATAATTACCTCGAAGTCGAATACGATCTTTCGAGGATTATGTTTATTGCCACTGCCAATACCCTGAGCACGGTACATCCCGCCCTCCGCGACCGGATGGAAGTTATTGAACTGCCAGGTTACCTGATGGAAGAAAAAATTGAGATTGCAAAAAGACATTTGATTCCCAAACAGCTACATGAGCATGGATTGAAAAATAAACAACTGCTGTTTCCGGATACACTGCTGAAAGAAATTATTGAGGATTACACCCGCGAATCCGGAGTACGTGCGCTGGAAAAAACCATCGCCAAAGTGATCCGGAGCAAGGTTAAAATGATCGTACTTAATGAAAAGTTTGAGAAACGTCTCAAAAACACTGACCTTAAAAAGGTTTTGGGTAGTCCGATCTTTCAGGTCGAAAAGGATATTTCCAATACCATTCCTGGTGTTGTTACCGGCTTGGCCTGGACCGCTACCGGAGGGGAGATCCTGTTTATTGAAGTCAGTCTGAGTCGTGGGAAGGGTGACCTTGTTCTGACAGGCAACCTGGGCGATGTAATGAAAGAATCCGCCTCAATTGCACTTGCATACCTGAAAGCACATTGTGAATCACTCGACATTCATCCGGATATTTTTCAACAATGGAACGTGCACATTCATGTTCCTGAAGGCGCCACACCGAAAGACGGCCCTTCTGCCGGAATTACGATGTTCACAGCCCTCGCATCAGCCTTCACCCAGCGAAAAGTGAAAAATAAAATTGCCATGACAGGAGAAATCACCCTACGGGGAAAAGTTCTTCCGGTCGGTGGTATAAAGGAAAAAATGCTCGCCGCAAAACGAGCCAGGATCCAACACATCATTCTTTCATCCGAAAACAGGAAGGAAATCGAAGAAATTAAAGAATCCTATATCGAAGGCCTTACTTTTCATTACATTGAAGAGATGAAACAGATTATCGATATTGTTCTGATGAAGGAAAAAATTAAAAACTCCCTCAACCTGGATTATAAGGTTTAGAAAAATCCCTCCGATTAAAAAATGAGGTACTTTTACAATCTGTTTATGAATAAGTACCCCGCCATATTTCTGCTGATAACAATGTTTTTCCCGGGATGTTCCGGCCCCGGTAAACAAAATGGCAAAACCGTCTTCCGTTATAACGAAGCCGCAAATATCACAACTCTTGATCCTGCTTTTGCCCGCGATCAAGCCATCATCTGGGCTACCAATCAACTATTCAATGGGTTGGTTCAGTTGAATGATGATCTCGAAATCATGCCCTGTATTGCCCATAGTTGGGAGATCGGGGATTCGGGTACCAGTTATATTTTTCACCTCCGTAGTGATGTCTTTTTTCACGATAATCCCGCATTTTTGAATTCAACCGGCCGGAAAGTTACGGCGAATGATTTTGTTTTCTCCTTAAACCGAATACTGGATCCGGCCGTCGCCTCACCGGGAGCCTGGATCTTCAATTGGATCAAGTACGAAAATGGCAAACCTGCATTCATAACGCTGGATGATTCCACGCTAATTATTAAACTAAACAGGCCATTCCCGCCATTTCTCAGTTTGCTTACCATGCAATATTGTTCTGTCGTTCCAAAGGAAGCATTGGGTTTTTATAAATCTGATTTTCGACGTCATCCGGTTGGAACGGGACCATTTCAGTTTAAAATGTGGCAGGAAGGAGTGAAGCTGGTCCTGTTAAAAAACCAGCGATATTTTGAAACCCGGGAAGGTAAACACCTTCCATATTTAGACGCGGTTTCAATTACATTCGTTGCAGATAAACAATCAGCTTTTCTTGAATTCATCAAAGGCAACACCGATTTTCTATCCGGCCTCGACCCGGCCTATAAGGACGAACTCCTGACCCCCGATGGGACCTTACGGAAAAAATATAGCGGGAAGTTGCACCTGATCACCCAAAACTATCTGAATACGGAGTACCTTGGTTTTGTCCTAAACCAGGGAGGCCCGGCTGCTCAAAAAAATCTCGTGCGGAACCGTTCTGTCAGGAAAGCAATAAATATTGCATTTGACCGGGGAAAAATGATACAGTACCTGCGTAACAATATCGGCACTCCCGGTCTTCAGGGGATTACCCCCAAAGGATTACCGTCATTTGATTCGACCGCAATATTCAATGCCTATGATCCTGATCGTGCTAAAATACTGTTGGCAGAAGCTGGATATCCCGACGGGAAAGGTCTCGATCCTATTGTTCTCACTTCGACCGCAGATTATCTTGACATTTGTAAATATATCCAGCATCAGGTTCAAAAAATCGGGATCAATCTGAGAATCGAAATAAGTCCGCCTGCCGCAGTAAAAGAGATGAAAGCAATGGCGAATCTGCCTTTTTTCAGGGCTTCATGGATTGCAGATTATCCCGACGCCGAAAATTACCTTTCCATGTTTTACAGCCGGAATTTCTGCCCTAAAGGTCCTAATTACACACACTTCTCAAATCCTGAGTTCGACCAGCTCTACGAACAATCCTTATCAACCTTAAACGATTCCATTAGGTTTTCACTTTACAGAAAAATGGACCGGATTATCATGGAGGAAGTGCCTGTTGTCATCCTGTATTATGACCAGGTTCTCAGATTTACCCAATTGGATATCGAGGGTCTCGGAATCAACCCAATGAACCTGCTTACCCTGAAGTACGTCACAAAGAACCACTTAAACCATCATAGGCAAGAGAAATGAATTGGGGTAATTGACCTCCAACCTCCTGATGCAAACCCATCTGGTGGCTGATGTGGGTGATAAATCCCTGCCGTGGCCGTAATTCTGTCAGTAATGCTATTGCCTCCTCGAGGTTAAAATGTGAATAGTGTTTTTTTTCACGTAAAGCATTGACAATAACTACTTCAGATCCCCGTATCTTTTTTTTCTCCGGTTCCTCTATTTTGACGGCATCCGTGATATAGGTTAATTCCTTAATCCGATAACCGAAAACAAAATTTGAGGTTCCGTAATGCAGGGCTTTGATTGGTATTATTTGTAAATCGCCGATATGGAATGGTTTGTTATTTATCTTGCATAAATTGATCTCCGGAACACCCGGATACGGCTCCTTGTGAAATGCATAGGAGAATTCACGCCTGATCGAACGCTGTACCCCGGGTGTCGAATAAACATCTGTCGGCCGGCCGTTGAAATAATTAAACGCCCTTACATCATCAAGCCCCCCCAAATGATCTTTATGATCATGGGTGATCAGGATGGCATCAATCGTACTTACCCTTTCACGTAACATCTGTTGCCTGAAGTCGGGACCACAATCTATAACGATCCGGAGACCGTCTGTCTCTACCATAAACGATGAACGAAGCCGCTTGTCACAGGGATCCTCTGAACAACAAACGCTGCAATTGCAAGCTATAACAGGTACCCCCTGTGAAGTGCCTGTGCCAAGAAAAGTGAATTTCATTAAGGTTCTTTTCCGGCAAATATAGTGTCTTTGCTCCATCAGACCATACTTTTTCATGTGACTGGTCGTTAGGTGTAGGACCATGAATGGTTGAATATTGATTAGATTCTTCTACCTTTGCACAACCTGAAAATATCAGAGAAAAATGTTCCGGAAAATCAGAATCAGGATTGGTAAATATTACTTCAGAAAAGAACAGGAACATCGCCAGCGAAATTGTAAGCTGATGAATCTTGGGGAAGCCAAAAGAATTGGGATTCTATATACACTGGATGATGTCCCCGATTATGAAAGGGTGTCGGATTTTGTTACCCGCCTTCAGGGAGACCATAAAGAAGTCAAAGCCCTTGGATTTGTCAAGAATAAAAACCTGGTTCAACGATTTCTCCCAAAACTTTCTTACGATTTCTTTAGCCGCAGGGACTTGACTTGGTTCTATAAACCCATTCACAGCCAGGTTCGCGATTTCATTGAAAAGGAATTTGATTTGCTTATTGACCTGAGTATTGGCGATAATTTTCCCCTGAAATATATTTCGGGACTTTCAAATGCTTTGCTTAAAGTGGGATGCTTCTCATCTGAGAACACCAGCTACTACGACCTGATGATCGATCCGAAACCCACAATGTCATCCGATGAATACCTTGGACAAATCCAGCATTATCTCACCATAATCAATTCCCATGCGAAAAGGATTCAATAAATTCAAAGGTACCGGGGTGGCTATCGTCACACCATTTAAAAAGTCAGGAGCCATCGACTTCCAGTCATATGAAAAGATTCTAAACCATGTCATCCATGGAGGGGTCGATTTTATCGTAGTTTTAGGTACCACAGGTGAAGCCCCTACCATTTCGAAACAGGAAAAGAAGGCGTTGATTGAGTTTTCGGTTGAAAAAATTGAGAAAAGGGTTCCGGTCCTTGTCGGAATCGGTGGAAACAGTACTTCTGATACTATTTTAACAATCCACGGTTCTCCATTTAAAGGTGTTGATGGAATCCTTTCTGTATGTCCCTATTATAATAAACCACAACAGGAAGGACTTTACCAACACTTTAAAACCATCGCGGAAGCAAGTCCCGTTCCGGTTATTCTATACACCGTACCTGGAAGGACAGGCAGCAATCTTAACGCTACTACAACCCTGAGGTTGGCAAACGATTTTGAAAATATTATCGGAATTAAAGAAGCCTCCGCCAATTTTGATCAGATTTTTCAGGTGTTAAAAAACCGGCCAAAGGATTTTTTGGTCTTATCAGGTGATGATGCACTGACATTGCCACTTGTTGCCAGCGGCGCTGATGGCGTGATCTCCGTAACTGCCAATGCATTCCCACATGAGGTTTCACAAATGGTCAGATATGGTTTGGCTGGTCAGATGAAAGCAGCCCGGTCGATTCATTATCAACTACTCGACTTCACAAATACGCTGTTTGCCGATGGAAGCCCGGCCGGGATAAAAGCTGCGCTTGAAATCAAAAAATTATGCCAGAATAACTTGCGCTTGCCTTTAGTGAACGCAAATCATGAGGTTTATAAAAAAATCCGTTCACTTCTCCAAAAACTTGAACAATCCAACTAACCGCCCCGAACAACCTACTTTCTATGAAAATGAACTGTAAATCTAATCTTCTTGTTATCACGTCCCTATTCCTTATTCTGTGCATGAATCCTTCTGGCGGATTTTCACAATTCCTTGCTCCGGTTAACCCGGATATTGTTCTAAAGGAAAGGGGAGAGGTTTATTTCACATTTGATATTAAAGACCGGGAAGAAATCGGATTTCTTACGAAAATTATTTCATTGGATCATGTAAATAATGCAACTGTATTTGCTTACGCCAATAAAGATGAGTTCGCTTCCTTTCTCAGGCTGAATATTCCATACAGGATCCTGCCGGCACCGGGCCTTAGCCTTTCAAAAGAAGAACTGGATTACAGATCCACCGGGAAAATGGATAACGAAACGACCATCTGGAACTACTATCCAAATTATAATGAGTACCTTACCTTGATGACAGGGTTCGCAACTGCCCATCCTGACCTTTGCCAACTTGACACCGTTGGCACGTCCATTCAAAATCGCCTGATTCTTTGTTTAAAGATCAGCGACAATGTGGAACAGACCGAAGCAGAACCTCAATTTCTTTACACATCCTCCATCCATGGAGACGAACTTACCGGTTACGTACTGATGTTGCATCTCATCGACTATCTTCTTATCAATTATGGCACTGATCCTGCCATTACAGAATTGGTAAATAATACGGAAATATTTATCAATCCGCTTGCGAACCCCGATGGCACTTTTAATGGTGGGAACAATTCCGTGTATGGCGCGATTCGTTTTAATGCAAATAACATCGACCTGAATAGGAATTTTCCCGATCCTAAAGTGGGCCAGCACCCCGACGGCAATGCATGGCAGAAGGAAACAGTAGCATGGATGGATTATGCATCTCAACATCATTTTTCACTCTCAGCGAATTTTCATGGCGGTGCCGAAGTCTTTAATTATCCATGGGACACCTGGTCAAAATTTACTGCTGATGATGACTGGTGGCAGTTTGTCGGAAGAGAATGGGCAGATACGGTACACCAATATGCCCCGGCCGGATATTTTACCTATTTGAACAACGGAATCACCAACGGAAATGCTTGGTATGAGATCAATGGTGGACGACAGGATTATATGAACTACTGGCATCATTGTCGTGAAGTTACAGTCGAAATTTCCGATATTAAATTATTGCCAACAAGTCAACTATTGAATCATTGGGAATACAACTACCGGACATTTCTGAATTTTATGAGACAAGCACAGTATGGCATCAATGGAATAGTTTCCGATACCGTCACGGATGAACCGGTAGAAGCTAAAGTATTGATACACAATCACGATAAGGATAATTCAGAAGTATACTCACATTTACCCACTGGGTTTTATTCTCGTCCTATCTTTGAGGGAACCTATAACCTGACATTTTCTGCTCCGGGCTATTACACCAAAACTGTGACAAATGTGGAGGTAACCAACTGGGAAACAACACCTCTCGACGTCCAACTTCGTCCGCTTACTTTTGATGCTCAGGATAAAACCACCCGGAAAATTATGATATTTCCCAATCCATCAGACGGGCATTTTAAATTGGTTTTCCCTGAACATCCGGTCAATCCATCCTGTGCGATTCAACTCCTGAACGAAATGGGTGTTGTAGTTTACTCCGACGACCTTTCCTGCGAAAAAGGCTGCACCCAAATCAGCATTTCACTGCCCTCATTGGCTCCGGGAGTCTATTTCCTGAAATTCAATACCGGTTACAGGATCTATTTTGATAAACTGATCCTGAGAAACTAGAATTTTTCAGCAAATGCAGGGATTCCTCCTTTTGCATACCGGCCTTCATCCAGTTTTTTCCTGACTTCTGCAAATGAATTAATGGTATATGTCACGTCTTCCAAGGTGTGAGCCGCGGTAGGAATCAAACGTAACATGATCACATCTTTAGGAACTACCGGATAAATAACCACACTGCAGAAAATACCGTAGTTCTCGCGAAGATCCGCAACGACCTGAGTGGCTTCTGGGATGCCACCTTTGAAAAAAACCGGGGTGACAGGTGATTGGGTCTTTCCGATATCAAATCCTTGTTCACGTAACCCTGCCTGCAATGCCTTGACGATGGTCCACAACCTTTCCCTGAGTTCAGGCCGTGTTCTGATCAGATCCAAACGTTTGAGCGAACCCACGACCATGGGCATTGGTAATGATTTGGCAAAAATCTGTGATCGCATATTATACGCCAATGCCTTAATGATGCGCTTTTCGCTGGCAACAAATGCACCGATACCGGCCATGGCTTTGGCGAAAGTTCCGAAATAAACATCCACACCATCCATCACATTCTGTTCCTCACTGGTACCTGCCCCTGTACTTCCCATGGTTCCGAATCCATGAGCATCATCTACGAGTAAACGAAAACCGTATTTATCCTTAAATTGAAGAATCCCCTTAAGATTACCAAGATCCCCGGGCATGCCAAATACCCCTTCGGTAATGACCAGTATTCCGCCACCGGTTTCATCGGCTACCTTCCGGGCATGTTTGATCTGCGCCTCAAACCGATCCAGATTGTTGTGGGGAAAAACAAACCTTTTGCCGATATGCAACCTCAGTCCGTCAAGAATACACGCATGCGACTCAGAATCGTATACAACGACATCATGACGGTCAAGCAGGGAATCAATTATAGAGACCATTCCCATGTAACCGAAATTTAATAAATAAGCAGCCTCCTTCCTTTCAAAAGCAGCCAGTTCATGCTCTAATTGTTCATGATATTTTGTTTGCCCCGACATCATGCGTGCCCCCATGGGAGAAGCCAGCCCGAATTTTTCAGCAGCTTCCGAATCTGCCTTCCTTACTTCGGGATGATTGGCCAATCCCAGGTAATTATTAAGACTCCACACAAGGACAGGCTTACCCCTGAAGAACATCCGGTTAGAAATTTCCCCTTCAAGCTTGGGAAAATAGTAATATCCATGACCCTGATCGGCAAGCTGCCCCAGTGGCCCCATGTTGTTCACAACTTTATTAAAAAGATCCACGATACAATAAGTTTATGGGTGTGATTATATAAAGATTTAGATTGCAAAATTACCAAAAAATAATACTATAAACCATGGAAAACCGTTACTATCTGCGAACATTATGATTTTTCAATTAATCTTTGTACTTTTGCAAAATGAAATATAAGGCCTTATCTGCACTGTGTATCTGCCTTTTACTGTTCGCTTCTTCATGTAAATTTCAAAAGGTACTGAAAAATGGCACAGCAGATGAAAAATACGAACAGGCGTTGAAGCTTTACGCAGAAAAAGACTATTCCAGGGCACTTCAACTGTTCGATCAACTTATCGGAACTTTACGGGCAACTGAAAAAGCCCAGAAAATTGCTTATATGTATGCCTATAGTTATTATCATCAAAAAGACTATACCCTGGCTTCTTATTATTTTAAAAGATATTCAAACAATTATCCCAACGCTCCCGAAACTGAAGAATGTTTGTTCATGAGCGCATACTGTAATTTTCTCAATTCACCGGAGTACAGCCTGGATCAATCCATAACACAGGAAGCGATCAAAGATCTTCAGCTTTTCACCAATACCTATCCGAATAGTAAACGAGTTTCCGAATGTAATGACTTGATGGATCAGCTCAGGTTTAAACTGGAACTGAAGGACTATAAAATGGCTAAACTCTATTACCGGATGGATGATTATGCCGCATCAATTCAGGCCTTCGGCAGCATCTTAAAGGAGTTTCCAGATACTCCGCATCGTGAAGAAATCCTCTTCTTCATCTTTAAGTCCTACCACAAATACGCAAAAGAGAGTATCGACTCAAAGAAAAAAGAACGCCATTCAAAAGCACTTGTCTCCTATAATGAATTTGTATCGCAATTCCCCGAAAGCGAGTTCTTAAAAGAAGCAACCGACCTCAAGGAACGCTCCAAAAAAGAATTGGATGCACTATACCTGAAAGACCAGAAATTATTGAATTCCGAAAAATTCAAAGAGTCAACCAAATAATAAATCGAAGTAATTATGGATTACAAAAGAGTGAAAACGGATATCAACGCAGTTACCAGAAACATTGAAGATTTTACTGAAGGCACCAACAATATTTATGAAACTGTTGCTGTCATATCAAAAAGAGCCAATCAGATTGGACTAGAAATCAAGGAAGAATTAAATCAAAAACTTTCTGAATTTGCAACCACCTCCGATAATCTTGAAGAAGTTTTTGAGAACAGAGAGCAGATTGAGATCGCCAAGTTCTATGAACATCTTCCAAAACCTACACTGATTGCAATTCATGAATATCTGGGTAATGATATATATTTTAGAAATCCTCACAAAGAAAGACCTGAAGATTTCTGAAAAACATCCGGAACATGCTCAAAGGAAAAAAAATAGTCATTGGTATAACGGGCAGCATTGCTGCATATAAAATCCCATTTCTGATAAGATTACTCATCAGAAATGGAGCTGAAATTCAGGTGGTAATGACACCTGCGGCAAAAGAATTTGTAACGCCACTGACACTATCGACACTTTCTCAGCGTCCTGTTATTATCGATCCTTTCGTTACCGGTACCGGTGAATGGAACAACCATGTGGAACTTGGCCAATGGGCTGATTTAATGCTCTTTGCTCCCGTAACTGCAAACACGCTAAGCAAGATGGCAAGAGGAAATGCCGACAACTTCCTCATTACGGCCTATCTGTCAGCAAAATGCCCGGTTTATATTGCCCCCGCCATGGACCTGGACATGTACTCTCATCCATCGACACAACAAAATATCAGAATGTTGCAGTCATACGGAAATGCTGTTATTGAACCTCAGACCGGTGAGCTTGCAAGCGGACTGACGGGTCAGGGAAGGCTCGAAGAACCCGCTGTCATCTTTGATATTATTGTCAGACATTTCAGAAAAACAACCCTCCTGAAAAATAAAAAGGTAATGATAACGGCTGGCCCGACTCATGAAAAAATTGATCCGGTAAGATATATCTCAAATTACTCTACAGGGCAAATGGGTTTCTGTCTGGCCGAGGAAGCAGCATTACGGGGGGCTAAAGTTACACTGATCTCGGGTCCGGTGACCCTTTCAATCTCCCATAATTCCATAACGCAAATACCCGTTGGATCAGCCACTGAAATGCATAAAGAGTGCCTTAAAGCCGCCCCGGATTCGGATATCCTGATTATGGCAGCGGCAGTGGCAGATTTTAAACCGGAACATGCAGCAATTCAGAAAATCAAGAAAGATGGTCAACCAATGACACTCAATCTTGAACCAACAATCGACATTTTAAGGGATCTTGGCAACCTGAAGAAAAAAAATCAGATTCTTGTAGGTTTTGCACTTGAAACCAATCAGGAACTTGCCCACGCAAAGAAAAAGCTTAAAGAAAAAAAACTGGATCTGATCGTTTTAAATTCCTTACAGGACCCGGGTGCAGGATTCGGTCATCTTACAAATAAGGTGACGGTAATTGAAAAGAACGGAAAGGTGCACGACGGCGTACTGAAACTAAAAAGCGAAGTTGCGGCCGATATTTGGGATATCATTACTGCTAAGTAGTTCGACCCTTATGATTAAATATACCTGTTACGCTATCGTAACCCTGTTACTTGTCTTCTCAAAAACCCTGGTTGCCCAGGAATTAAACTGCATGGTTAATATCTCCACACAGAAAGTTGAAGGCACTGACAAAAGAGTTTTTGAGACGCTCCAAACTGCCATTTTCGAATTTATGAATAATCGGAAATGGACTAACTACAACATTAAGGTTGAAGAGCGGATCGAATGTTCGCTTCTACTAACCATTAATGACCGGCTGAGTGCGGATGAGTTCCGGGGAACACTCAATGTGGTTTTGCGCCGACCTGTACTGAATTCAGCCTATAATTCAGTGCTTATTAACTATATTGATAAAGCAATTCAATTCCGTTACGCTGAGTTTCAACCACTCGATTATTCCGACGGCGCATTCTCCTCTAATCTGACCTCGATTCTTGCTTATTATGCATACACGATCCTTGGATTTTATTTTGACTCCTTCTCGCAAAATGGTGGAACCCCTTATTATGAAAAAGCTCAGGAGGTTGTTAACGCGGCACAAAACACCTCAGAACCGGGATGGAAAGCTTTTGAAAGTGAGAAAAACCGTTGGTGGATCGTTGGCAGCTATCTCAATCCCGCGAACTCAGGTTTAAGAAATTTTGCTTACAGATATCACCACATGGGATTGGACATGATGTATGATAAAGTTGACCAGGGGAGAGCAACTGTCAGTGAAAGCATTGAAATCCTGCAGAAGGTTTATAACGAGAAACCAAATTTATACATACTCCAAATGATATTTGATGCAAAAAGGGATGAACTTGTAAATATTTTTACGGATCAACGGGTTCCCCCAATGGAAAAATCAAATATTGTGAACATTCTTAAAGATATTGACCCTTCAAACAGCTCAAAATACCAATCGATCCTTGACTCTAAATAGCAACTGCCGGATACATTATCATTAACCAAGCCAGCCGATGCTGTTAAAATTATCCATTCAAAATTACCTGCTGATTAAAGATCTGGAGCTTGATTTTGCATCCGGATTTACCGTGATTACAGGTGAAACAGGGGCAGGGAAATCAATTATTCTTGGAGCATTAAACCTTATCTTGGGACAGCGGAACGATTCGTCAGTCGTATTCGATAAAACAAGAAAATGCATTATCGAAGGCCTTTTCAGGATATCTGGATACGTTCTTGATGACTTTTTTAAAAAAAATGATCTCGATTATGATGAGATGCTGACAGTGAGGAAAGAAATCAGCGATAGTGGAAAATCCAGATCCTTTATTAATGATTCACCGGTGACACTTTCCGTACTGAAAGAACTTGGGGAACGGCTCGTCAATATCCATTCCCAGAATTCAATTATTACTTTACATAACGCTGATTTTCAGATTGCAGTAATCGATAGCTTTGCCAGAATTCAGGAAAAAGTATCAGCTTTCCGCAGTGCCTTTCAAAACTGGAACTCTAAAAAAAATACCCTTGAAGAATTAATCAGGAAAGAAGCAAAACTAGCATTGTCACGCGATTACGATCAATTTTTGTTTGATGAGCTGTCCTCAGCACGACTGAATTCTCAGGAATTATTGGACTTGGAAGAAAAACAACGCATTTTAATCAACCTGGAAGAAATAAGAGGAAATCTCCGTCGTGCATCTCAAATTCTTTCAGGAGATGAAGTAAATATCCTCTCACAACTTAGAGAGGTATCCCAAGCATTGAACCAGGTTTCAGGGTTTCAGGCAGATATTAAACTATTAGCTGAAAGAATTAATTATAACTATATTGATATTAAGGATTTATCAAATGATATTTCATTGATCGGAAACCGTTTGGATGGCGATCCCGGTGAACTTGAATCCATTTCACAGCGACTCGATCAATTGTACCGGCTCCTAAAAAAACATCAAAAAAGTAATATCGATGATTTAATTGATCTTTACCATGAAATCGAATCGAAATTGTCCAGAACAGATAACCTGGACCAGGAGATTCGTGAATTAAAAAAAGAGGTGACCGATCTTAAAACTGATCTGTTGACAAAAGCTAAAGAAATTTCAATCCTTCGAAAAAATATCATCCCTGTATTTACGTCAAAAGTTGAAAATTCTTTGGTGCAACTCGGGATCCCGTTTCCTACCTTCAGAGTTGAGTTACAATCAGCTGACGATCTTTTGACTTCCGATGGTTTAGATAAAGTAAAATTTCTATTCAGTGCAAATAAAGGTCTTGAAGCCAGTGATATAGAAACATCCATTTCAGGAGGTGAATCATCCCGACTCATGCTCACCATTAAATCGATGATCAGCCAAAAGAACCTTTTACCAACGATCTTTTTCGATGAAATCGATTCCGGTGTATCCGGAAAAATTGCCGGTATGGTAGGAAAAATTCTGAATGAAATGGGCAGTACCATGCAGGTAATCGCCATTACCCACCTTCCTCAGATTGCCGCAAAATCATCACAGCATTTTTTAGTATATAAAATTAATAATCAAGATGTTACACAAACAAATATAAAGAAATTATCTAATAAAGAACGCATTGAGGAAATAGCAAAAATGTTGAGCAATGAAAAGGTTACACCTTCAGCAATGAAAAATGCTAAAGATTTATTAAATAATTAATTATTTGCTCTGATTAAACTTTTACTTAAGTTAAATTTGATCTTTAAACTATGGGACATAATTTGCTTCAAGGGAAAAAAGGTATCATTTTCGGGGCGCTTGATGAAAAATCGATTGCTTGGAAGATCGCTGAACGGGCTCATGATGAAGGTGCTGTCTTCACGCTTTCTAACACTCCTGTTGCATTGCGTTTTGGTGAAATACAAATGTTGGCTGATAAATGCCAATCCGAGATAATTCCTGCTGATGCAACTGTTGTTTCAGACCTCGAAAATGTGTTTACCAAATCCATGACAATATTGGGAGGAAAAATTGATTTCGTTCTCCACTCTATTGGCATGTCTTTGAATGTAAGAAAACACCGCGAATATGATGATCTGGATTACGATTATTTTCAGAAAACCATTGACATATCAGCACTTTCGTTTCATAAAATGCTCCAGGTAGCAAAAAAGTTAAATGCCATTAATGAGTGGGGATCCGTTCTTGCCCTATCTTATATTGCAGCTCAGCGGACATTGGTTGGTTATAACGACATGGCAGATGCAAAATCGCTGCTTGAATCAATAGCCAGAAGTTTCGGCTATATTTATGGTCGCGAAAAAAGGATCCGGATTAATACCATTTCACAGTCACCAACCCGAACCACCGCGGGTAGCGGAATAAAAGGAATCGATGGTCTGCTCGATTTCACCGACCGGATGTCTCCACTTGGTAATGCAACGGCAGATGAATGTGCTGATTTCTCAATCGTGCTCTTTTCCGACCTTTCCCGCAAAGTCACCATGCAAAATATCTACCATGACGGAGGCTTCTCAAGTATGGCTATGAGTCTCAGGGCTATGACTCAATATAACAAATGCCTGGACGAGGATGAAATTAAATGACCATCTTTGACCCTTTTTCTTAACTTTGCACCCCAAAATTTAGTTTGTCATTCAACCTGATTTTCAATGAAAATATTAGTTTGTATTAGCAACGTCCCCGATACGACCACGAAGGTAAAATTTGTGGATGACCTTAAAAGACTTGATACAAACGGGATACAGTGGGTTATTAACCCATGGGATGAACTATCCCTGACCCGTACACTTGAATTGAGAGATGATCCCGCCTCCGGGATAACCTCTGTTACAGTGGCCCATGTTGGGTTGATATCATCAGAACCTACTATTCGCAAAGCACTGGCTCTCGGTGCCGACGATGCAATAAGAGTAAATGCCGACCCAGCCGATGCTTTTTATGTCGCCAAACAGCTTTCAGAGATTATTAAGGCTACACCATTTGATCTTATTTTATGTGGAATCGAATCAAGCGATTACAATGGCTCAACGGTTGGAGGTATGCTGGCAGAATTTCTCGAAATCCCCTCTATATCATCCGTATCGTCGGTGTACATTGAAAATGGAAAATTTCTGATCCACAGGGAAATCGATGGTGGCAAAGAAATCCTCTCCGTTGATGGCCCTGTTGTCGCAATTGTTCAGAAAGGCATTGCAAAGGAACCAAGAATAGCTGCAATGCGTGGAATCATGTTGGCTCGCACAAAACCCATGAAAGTCGTTGAACCGGTACCCTGTGCCCCCCTTACCAATCTGGTGAGCTTTGAATTACCTGCCCCCAGGTCTGCCTGCAGATTTATCGATCCCGACAATCCGGGACAACTGATCGCATTGTTACAAAATGAAGCAAAAGTTATTTAATCGTTGACCAATCTAAGATCCTATGTCAGTTTTAATATTCGTTGAGCACTGGGAAGGGAAGTTTAAGAAGTTATGTTTTGAACTTGTTTCCTATGGAATTAAGATTGCCGAATCAATCCAGACAGAAGCAATCGTATTATGTATCGGAGATATTGATCCTGCAGAGATGGACAAACTATCCCTGTATGGTCCGGATCGGATTATCAATGTCAAACCGGGAAATTTAAGCCATTTCGACAGTAAGCTTTACACCGCAGTTATTGCTGGTCAGGCTGAAAAGAATTCAGCCTCATTGTTGATACTTTCCAACAATATTACCGGGAAAGCACTTGCCCCCCGATTATCGGTAAAATTAAAAGCAGCAATCGCATCAGGGGTTAGCCGTTTACCAATAAGCATCAACCCATTCATCGTATATAAAAAGGTTTTCTCAGGAAATGCCTATGCACACCTTGAACTCAAATCTGAAATCAAAATCCTGACACTGGCTCAGAATTCCTTCGAACTAATCACCCGCGATAAAGTACCTGCAGTCGAAACAATCACCGTCGAAGCTGATGCTGCAGCGTTAAAAACGAAACTGTTAGAAACCCTGAAACAATCAGGAAAGATATTATTGACCGATGCTGAAATTGTTGTATCCGGTGGGAGGGGCATGAAATCACCTGACAATTGGGGCCCGATCATCGAACTTGCCGGACTTCTTGGTGCTGCCACTGCATGTTCACGGCCCGTATCTGATGAGGGTTGGCGTCCGCATGAAGAGCACACTGGTCAGACGGGTAAGATCATCGCTCCGAACCTCTATTTTGCCATTGGCATCTCCGGAGCCACACAACACTTAGCCGGCGTTAGTTCTTCAAAATATATCGTTGCCATTAACACTGACAAAGATGCACCTATCTTTTCTGCTGCCCAGTATGGCATTGTTGGAGATGCCGGAAAAGTGCTTCCCAAATTGGTAGATGCTGTGAAAGAATTGAAGACGAAATAAATCGGAGATGTTAAAACAAATTATTTTTGCTCTGACCCTAGTTGCAACGTTAGGTTTTTTTACTTATACCGTGCTTAGAATTGCGGAATTCGTAAAACTTACAAAACCAGCATTCCCTGTCAGGAAGATCGGACAACGCTTTTTAGTGACCCTCCGGGTCGCCCTTGGCCAGACAAAAATCTTCCGCCGACCAATCATAGGCCTGCTTCATGCATTGGTCTTTTGGGGTTTTTGCGTTATTCTTTTCGGAAGTATTGAAATGGTTATCGATGGTCTGACAGGCCAGGAAAGATCACTTAGATTTTTGGGGGGATTCTATGACTTCATGATCGCTTTCGGAGATATTTTCGCTCTTCTTGTCGCCATTTCCATTCTTGTTTTTCTGGTACGACGCGTTTTCTTCCATATCGCTCGTTTTGAAGGAGTCGAAATGAAAAGGATCTCACATATCGACGCCAATATTGCATTGACCATGATTCTTTTATTGATGGTTTCCCTACTTGGCATGAACTGCACATATTACGAAGGACTTGATTTTTCGGGGCAACCTCAGGCAGGTATCTATCCGGTGAGTAGCCTGTTATCCGTACTTTTTTCAACGCTCAGCCATGACCAACTCCGTATTCTGAACGAATTTTTCTGGTGGCTCCACATACTTCTGATCTTCATTTTTGCAAATATCCTCCCGTATTCGAAACATTTTCATGTATTCATGTCCGTTCCAAATGTTTTTTTATCACGTCTTGAGCCTTTGGGAAAATTGACAAATATGGATTCTATTACCAGGGAAGTGAAAATAATGTTAAATCCTGCCTCAGATTTTTCAACAGATCAGGAAGGGCAATCACCACCAGAACGGTTCGGTATCAAAGATGTTGAAGACATCACCTGGAAAAATTATCTGGATTCACTATCATGTACTGAATGTGGTCGTTGCACTTCAGTTTGCCCTGCCAATCTGACCGGAAAACGACTTTCTCCACGGAAAATACTCATGGATGTAAGGGCACGAATGAAAGAAAAGGGTCCGGGTCTGGTTAAAAATGGCAGGTCGTTTGACGATACTAAATCATTATTGCGCAACTATATTTCTGAGGAGGAATTGTGGGCTTGCACAACCTGCAACGCATGCGCAAAGGAATGTCCGATCAATATTAACCATCCCTCCATTATCGTTGACATGCGTCGGTACCTTGTGATGGAAGAGGCTTCGGCGCCTGGTGGACTTAAAAGTGTCTTTAACAATATTGAAAATAATGGGGCGCCCTGGCAATTCTCACCGGAAGACCGGTTGCTTTGGGCACAAAACCTGGAAATACGGATCAATTAAACGAACACCCTAAAATGGAAGTACAAAAGCTTGAAATTCCGGTGATGGCCGACCTTTTCGCAAAGGGAGAAAAACCTGAATACCTTTTCTGGGTGGGTTGTGCCGGTGCATTCGACGACCGCTATAAAAAGGTCACTCAGGCATTCGCCAAAATTTTATCATTTCTCCGTGTCAGCTACGCTGTACTAGGTAAAGAAGAATCATGTACCGGCGATCCGGCTCGTCGTGCAGGAAATGAAATGCTATATCAGATGCAGGCTTTGCAAAATATTGCGACCTTCGAACGATACGGAATTACCAGGATCATTACCATTTGTCCGCATTGCTATAATATTTTCAAAAATGAATATCCCGATCTGGGAGGCACGTATACGGTGATCAACTATCTTCAATTTATTGAGAAAATGATTGCAGAGAAGAAACTGAAATTGGATACTACCAGATTCAAAGGAAAAACCATTACCTATCATGATCCTTGCTACCTGGGCCGTGCAAACAATATTTATAATGAGCCCCGGATTATCCTCCAAAACCTTACATCGGGAATTTCGGAAATGGAACGGCATAAAAGTTTTGCGCTTTGCTGTGGCGCAGGGGGCGCTCAGATGTTTAAAGAAGCTGAGGCCGGTAATAAAGAAATTTTTATTGAACGAACCGAAGAGGCACTGCGAACTCATGCTGATATTATTGCCACCGCATGCCCATTCTGCATGACCATGATTACTGATGGGATTAAATATAAGAACCAGGAGAAACTCGTGAAAAACTATGATATTGCCGAGTTAATTGTACAATCCTTAGATATTTAGCAACTTAAAAGCAATAAAATGGAGCAAAAAAAAGTATTGAAGAGTGGAGAATTTCTTGTGGATGAAATTGCAGCCTCTGATGTCTTTATTCCTGAAGAATTTGATGAAGAACAAAAAATGATCGCTCAGACTTGTCAGGACTTTCTGGATACAGAGTTGTATCCCCATCTTGACCAGATCGACACTCCCGACGTATCTTTAATGAAAACGATCCTGAAAAAAGCCGGGGACCTGGGACTGATGGGTATTTCAATTCCTGAAGAATATGGTGGATTCGGGCAATCTTTTGTCACACAAATGTTGGCTGCCGAAACCATTGGTGCAGGTCACTCTTTCTCTGTTGCATTTATGGCCCACACGGGAATCGGTACGTTGCCCATAATGTATTACGGAAATGAGGATCAGCGGCAACGATATGTCACCCGGTTGGCCGCCGGTGAATTATTAGGAGCCTATTGCCTTACAGAACCCGGTGCCGGTAGTGATGCAAACTCCGGAAAAACCCAGGCAGTGTTATCCGAAGATGGCAAACACTATATTCTGAATGGTCAGAAAATGTGGATCACTAACGCTGGATTTGCCGATACCCAGGTGGTTTTTGCAAAGATTGATAAAGACCGGGTATTGAGCGCTTTTATTGTCGAACGCAGTTACCCGGGCGTGGTAATCAATCCCGATGAACACAAAATGGGTATCAAAGGTTCATCGACAGCGCAAATATTTTATAACGACGTGAAGGTACCGGTTGAAAATCTCATTGGAAATAGGGGTGAGGGCTTCAGGATTGCTCTGAGCATCCTTCATATGGGACGCATAAAACTGGGAGCAAATGTACTTGGCGCCTCCAAAAAAGCAATTAACGACTCGGTCAAATATGCAAACGAACGCAAACAGTTCGGGGTTTTGATCTCTTCATTCGGAGCAATTAAACATAAACTCGCTGAACAAGTAATAAAAACCTATGCTCTTGAGTGTTCTATTTACAGGCTAAGTAAAGATATCGATGAACTAATAGAGAAAAATAAACAATCAGGAATGGATAAAGGCAGGGCTTCCATCGAAGCAATTAGCCATTATGCTGTCGAAGCTGCCATTCTGAAGGTTTATGGGTCGGAAGTTCTTGATTTTGTCATTGATGAAGCTGTCCAAATCCATGGTGGAATGGGTTACTCCGCTGAAATGGCTGTCGAAAGAGGCTATCGCGATTCACGCATCAATAGGATATTTGAAGGAACCAACGAAATAAACAGGTTGCTTGTTGTCGACACCGCGATGAAACGAGCATTGAAAGGCGATTTTGATCTCTTTGGTAAAGCTACCGCCTTATCCGAGGCCCTTGAAACGATTGCCATAGAAGCTGCCTCTGAGGAATCCTTCTTCAATGAAAAGGCCCGGATCATCAAAAATTTCAAGAATTTAGTTCTGGTACTTATCCACGCTGCAGTTAAAAAATTCGAGAAAAAACTCGTGTCGGAACAGGAAATCCAAAATAACCTTACCGATATAATCATGGAGATATATCTGGCTGAATCAATATCACTAAGAATTCAAAAAGTGGAAGCATTAAAAGGAAATTCCGGTGAAGTATACCGTAATATGCTCGATGTTTTCATTTATGATGCTGCCGGGAAAATCAGGAAAGCGGGATTCGATGCCATAAATTCTATTGAACCGATAACCCTCGCAGATAAGTATTATAACGCCATCAACAAACTTACAATGGTTCCCGGTATCAATGTTAAAGAGCATCGCAGAAATATTGCTGACACTTTAATTGAACAGAATAAATACCGTTTCTAAAATTCATTTTAAACTACTTCTCCTGATTTTCGTATAGGAAGCAACAATAATTACAACCAAGGCAACAGGTTCTCACTTGTTGCCTTGATCTTTTTGTAACAGAATGGTAACCTGGATTATCCGGTTGGTAAAGTATCGGTACTGTCAGACTTTTTAACGACAACCAGGATTTCTTCCTTTTCCTTTGAATAATCTACCAGGATCGTATCCTTCTCAGAAATTTTTGTCTTGATGATCTCCTCAGCAAGAGTATCTTCAACATATTTTTGAATTGCACGTTTCAAAGGTCTTGCTCCAAACTGTGCATCCCAACCTTTTTCAGCAATGAAGTCTTTTGCAGTTTCTGTAATAACAATTTGATAACCAAGTCCTTTGATACGATCATACAACTGTTTCAACTCAATATCAATAATCCTGTGAATATCTTCTCTTTCCAATGAATCAAAGATCACGATATCGTCGATACGATTAAGAAACTCGGGTGCAAATGCTTTCTTCAATGCATTTTCAATAACACCCCGTGCATAATCTCCGGAGGAAGCTTGTTTTGCTGAAGTTGAAAATCCGACACCCTGCCCAAAATCTTTTAATTGTCTTGATCCGATGTTCGAAGTCATGATCACAATAGTATTTTTGAAGTCAACCCTCCGGCCAAAACTATCCGTGAGCACACCGTCATCCAGAACCTGAAGCAGGAGATGAAAAACATCAGGATGTGCCTTCTCAATCTCATCCAGTAATACAATTGCATAAGGTCTCCTCCTTATTTTTTCGGTAAGTTGCCCCCCTTCTTCATAACCTACGTACCCCGGAGGAGCTCCTATCAGGCGCGAAACAGCAAATTTTTCCATGTATTCGCTCATATCAATCCTGACAAGTGCATCCTCGGTATCAAAAAGATACTTTGAAAGAACTTTTGCCAGATGGGTCTTTCCGACTCCGGTAGGACCTAAAAAGATAAATGTTCCAATAGGTTTGTTGGGATCCTTCAATCCGGCTCTGTTGCGACGGATCGCCTTTACAACTTTCTTTATTGCTTCATTCTGTCCAATAACGGATCCCTCAAGTTCGGCCTCCATATGGATCAATCGATCACTTTCATTCTTTGCAATTCGTTGGACAGGAATACCGGTCATCATGGCTACGACTTCTGCTACATTTTCTTCGCCAACAACCTGTCGGTTCAATTTTGCATTCTCTTCCCACTTTTTCTTCTCCCGCTCAAGGCCTTCCTGTAGTTTTCGCTCTGTATCTCTCAGGTCAGCAGCCTCTTCAAACTTCTGGCTGTTGATTGCAGCCATCTTCTTCTTCCGTGTCTCCTCAATCTGATTCTCAATGGTTACAATCTCAGAGGGCACATTTATATTTGAAATATGCACCCTCGCTCCGGCCTCATCAAGCGCATCAATGGCCTTATCAGGCAGATATCGGTCGGTGATGTATCTGTTGGTCAGGGATACACAGGTTTTAATAGCTTCATCAGTATATTTGACAAGATGGTGGTCCTCATATTTTTCTTTTATATTATGTAGAATCTCCACGGTTTCTTCAGGCGTCGTCGGATCAACCAATACCTTCTGGAATCGCCGTTCAAGAGCTCCGTCCTTTTCAATGTATTGACGATATTCATCCAGCGTGGTCGCCCCGATGCACTGTATGTCACCCCGGGCAAGAGCGGGTTTAAACATGTTGGAAGCATCCAGTGATCCGGATGCATTACCTGCTCCAACGATTGTATGAATCTCATCTATGAAAACAATTATATTGGGATTTTTCTCCAACTCATTCAAAACCGCTTTCATGCGTTCTTCAAATTGACCACGGTATTTCGTACCGGCTACCAGTGAAGCAAGGTCAAGAGAAACAAGTCGCTTGTTGAATAAAGCCCGAGATACTTTTCTCTGCACAATACGTAAGGCAAGTCCTTCGGCGATAGCAGATTTGCCCACTCCGGGTTCGCCAATCAGAATGGGATTATTCTTTTTCCTTCGGCTCAGGATCTGCGCAATCCTTTGCAACTCCGTTTCGCGGCCGACAATGGGGTCCAGACGGCCTTCTTCGGCAGCCTTGGTTATATCTCGTCCGAAATTATCAAGGACCGGAGTTTTCGATTTTGAATCCTGGCCTTTTTTCTGACTGGCAGAAAAACCCTTTCCGCCTTCGTCCGACTCCTCATCCTCTTCATCTTTCGGAAGAATGTCCTGCGGTTCAAAATTAACTTCATTGCTGCCACTGGCAAGAATTGATTTTAACTCTTCTTTTACACTCCCATAGGTCGCACCATAGGTGGCAAGTGTCTTGGTTACCAGATTGTTCTCATCCTTTAAAATTGCCATTAATAAATGCTCTGTCCCAATCAATTCACTGTTAAACAGTTTTGCCTCAAGATAGGTGATTTTTAAGGCACGCTCAGCTTGTTTAATTAAAGGAATGTTCTCACCGGAAATTTGAATCTCTTTGTGACTGGCAACAGCCATTTCAAGTTTTTTCCGGACAACAGACAGTTCAACCCCAAGAATCTTCATAATTCTGATTGCAAGTCCTTCACCTTCACGAATAATCCCCAGTAATAGATGCTCAAGCCCAATATAATCATTTCCCAGTCGCTGAGCCTCTTCCCGACTATAAATCAAAACATCCTTAACACGTTGTGAGAATTTTGCTTCCATAATAATTTCAATAATAAGATGGCATACGACAAAAAGTGAACCATGTTATTTCCGGTAATTCTGTCATGTTTTTCAAAAATACAATCCTTATCATCAAAATGTTGCAGAAATGCCTTTATTTATGAACACTTTCATGTTAGTAAGACCATAAAAATCTCAATAAAAAAAGCATGGTTTTCTGCCTGAAATTTCTTACTTTCGTATGCAGTATTCGGATATTATATCTATCTGATTATTAAACTCATAAATCACAGAAAAAGACAATATGGAATCGGGTGAAAAGATCATTCAGGTAAACATCGAGAATCAGATGAAAACCGCTTACATTGATTACTCAATGTCGGTTATTGTACAGCGCGCTTTACCTGATGTCAGAGACGGACTAAAACCCGTTCATCGGCGGGTATTGTACGGTATGTATGAACTCGGCGTCTTATCAAACCGTCCCTATAAAAAATCAGCAAGAATTGTTGGTGAGGTACTGGGTAAATATCACCCCCATGGCGATACTTCGGTTTATGATGCTATGGCAAGGATGGCTCAGGACTGGAGTTTACGATATCCATTGGTTGATGGTCAGGGTAATTTCGGCTCTATGGATGGAGATAATCCTGCAGCTATGCGGTATACTGAAGCCCGTCTACAAAAAATTGCCGAAGAAATGGTTGCCGACATTGAAAAGGACACAGTAGAATTCCGGAATAATTTCGATGATTCACTACAGGAACCTACCGTCATGCCTTCACGGATACCAAATTTACTGGTTAATGGAGCATCTGGAATTGCTGTGGGAATGGCAACCAACATGGCTCCTCATAATCTGAGTGAGGTCTCGGATGGAATTATAGCCTATATTGATAACCGGGAAATCACCATTCCAGAGCTCATGAAATTCATAAAAGCCCCCGATTTCCCAACCGGAGGAATTATCTACGGATATGAAGGAGTTAAAGATGCTTTTGAAACGGGGAGGGGAAGAATTATTTTAAGAGGAGAAACAAAAATTGAACAAGATGATCATGGCCGGGAAAAAATAGTTGTCACATCGGTTCCCTACCAGGTAAATAAAGCCGACATGATCAAAAAAACTGCTGATCTGATCAATGATAAAAAAATTGAAGGAATATCGGATATCCGGGATGAATCAGACCGCAATGGCGTCAGAATCGTTTACGAATTAAAACGTGAGGCAATTACCAATGTAGTTCTCAATAAATTATTTCGATTGACTCCTTTGCAGACCTCTTTCAATGTCAATAACATAGCGCTGGTTAAAGGCCGTCCAATGATGTTAAATCTAAAGGACATGATTCATCATTATGTGGAACACCGACATGATGTGATAACACGACGAACCAGATTCGAGCTCGAGGAGGCGGAAAAAAGAGCCCATATTCTCGAAGGGCTTCTCATTGCACTGGATAATCTGGATGCTGTCATTACGCTCATCCGGGCAAGTGAAACACCCGAGGAGGCACGGCTGGGCTTGATGAACAATTTTGGTCTCACTGAAATACAGGCTAAAGCAATACTTGATATGAGGTTGCAAAGGCTGACCGGTCTTGAACGTGAAAAGATTAAGGAAGAGTACGCTGAACTGATGAAACTGATACAACATCTCAAAGAGATTCTCTCAGATGAATCATTGCGGTTGGGTATTGTAAAAGATGAGCTTCGCGAGATCAAAGAAAAGTATGGAGATGAACCTAAAACCCAAATTGTTTACTCTGCTTCCGATTTCAGAATTGAAGATACCATTGCTGATGAAAATGTAGTAATCACCATCTCACACATGGGCTATATCAAGAGGACCCCCCTGACCGAATACAGGCGTCAGAACAGGGGAGGAAGAGGAACAAAAGGAAGTGAGATAAGAGATGAAGATTTTCTTGAACATTTGTTTATCGCTACCAACCACAATTATCTGTTGCTTTTCACAGAAAAGGGGAAGTGCTTTTGGTTAAGAGTTTTTGAAATTCCGGAAGGTGGAAAGACCTCTAAAGGTCGCGCTATTCAAAACCTGGTAAATCTGGATGTAGACAATAAAGTCAGGGCGATCATTAATGTTAAAGATTTGAAGGACAATGAGTACGCATCATCTAATTTTATCATACTTGCCACAAAAAAAGGAACGATTAAAAAAACCTCACTCGAAGCGTATTCACGACCACGTCAGAATGGTATCAATGCAATCACCATCAATGAAGGGGACCAGCTTTTAGAGGCAAGACTGACACAAGGAACCGACGAAATTGTCCTCGCGTTGAAATCAGGAAGAGCAATCAGGTTCAATGAAAAGACGGTGAGACCAATGGGTCGGAATGCGATCGGCGTGAGAGGTATCACTTTGGCCGGGCCCAATGATGAAGTGATCGGTATGATTTGCATTCCTTTAGACCGCAAAGCTGAAGTCCTGGTAGTATCCGAAAACGGTTATGGCAAAAGGTCTGATCTTGATGATTACCGTATCACAAACCGTGGTGGTAAGGGTGTGAAAACCCTAAACATCACAGATAAAACAGGTGCTTTAATTGCAATAAAAGATGTTACTGATAATGATGATATTATGATCATTAATAAGTCCGGGGTTATTATTCGGATGGCCGTTTCGGATTTACGGATAATCGGCAGGGCAACTCAGGGAGTCAGGTTGATTAAAATAGATGAAGGCGATGCAATAGCGGCCGTTGCAAAAGCTGATGTGGAGGTTGGCACAGAAAATGGTGAAGGGGAGGAGTCCCATGAAGAAAGTGATAACACAAACTTAGAAAATTAATTTTATGATACGAATATAAAATCAGCGGGCTTGTTTATCTTTGCAGTCTGCAAATCAATTCAATGTAATCATCTATAACAACACACAAACCAATGAAAAAATTTGCTTTATTTCTGTTTTTCGCGGTCTCAGTTACCCTTGTTTTCGGACAGAAGAATGTTCGGCAATCGGCCTCCAACTATCTGAAAGATGGTAAATTAGATAAAGCCATGGAAGCCATAAACCAATGTATTCTGGATCCCAGCACCGCCCAGGATGCCAAAGCATGGTTCCTTCGTGGTAATATTTATCTGGAGTTATCAAACACCCAGGATGTAAAATTTAAGGCACTCGACCCGGACCCACTAACAAAAGCCCTCGAATCCTATAAAAAGGCTGTTGAATTTGATACCAAAAAAGAGTACTATGATGATATTGTTGCCAAACTGAACTGGCAGCGTAATAATTATTATAATGCTGCGGTGGATAATTACAACAAAAAAATGTTTAAAGACGCTATGATAAATTTTTCGAGAGGGGCAGAGGTTCTTGAAATGGCAAATGTTCCCGATACAGTATCATTATTGAATGCCGCCACCTGCGCTTCGCTTGCCAATGAGAAAGAAGCAGCAAAAGATCTATATCTTAAATTATTGAAGTTAAACTACAAATCACCGCAAGTATTTATAACTATATCAGATATTTATCGTCAGGATAAAGATTCTTTGAATGCGTTGAAATTTATTAAAATGGGGCAGCAGATGTACCCGTCCGATTTTCGTTTGTTTTTGTCTGAGACAAATATTTACTTGACTTTTAACAGGACAGAAAAGGCTTTAAATAATCTGAAATTTGCTTTAAAACAGGATTCAACAAATTCCTCCGTTGCTTTTGCCCTTGGAACCATTTATGATAACCTTTCTAATGATACGACACGTACAACTGAACAACGGGCTGCGTCGTTCGGGAATGCCGTCGACACATATAAAAATGCAATAAGGCTGAATCCTGATTACTTTGATGCTATTTACAACCTTGGCGCCATTTATGTCAATAAAGCTGCTGTGATTGAAGAAGAAGCCAATAAACTTCCGCTTGATGCTACTGCAAAATACGAACAACTCAAATCTGAAGCGAATACTCTGCTTTCAAATGCGTTGCCTTATCTTGAAAAGGCCACCATATTACAACCTACCGATATCAACACGCTGGTAACATTAAAGCAAATTTATGCAAGAACAAACCAGAATGATAAAGTGAAGGCTATTCAGGAAAAAATCAATGAACTAAAAAAATAGTAAAACGTTTTCATTCCATTCGGTAGGAGGTCGAAATCAAAGCCAGGTATTTATTCCTGGCTTTTTTATAATTTTCTTATTTAACATAATATTAATTATAAGACAATTTGAAAAATGCATATATTTGATAATTAGTCCATTATGATTTTTGAAAATGACCAAAAAAGGTCAATTATGGATAACCAAAATAGGAAAATCAACATAAATGAGGTACAACGAACAGAGAACGAACAACATACGAACATGCAAACTCGCGCGTGTTTGCACGAATATGAGATATATAACAGATAAACAAGGTATTAACAATAATTAATAACAGGAATGAGAAAAATAGCACTAACCCATATTGAGGTTCCTGAAAGCAGCAGTTTCTTAAAAGAGCGGAACTGTTTTAGTATCGCCATGGGCAATGGCGTGATAGCCGGTTGGTCAAATGACCGGTTGGCAACTGATTTTATGGTGAAAATAAATTTGGAGTTGAATTATAAGCTTGTAACTCTCAATCAAATCCTTATTGAGACTTACTCCCACTACCGGAAAGTTTGGTTTTATGTAACAAACTTTCCGGATCACACGGCAATTGAAAGAGCTATTGTGAGTGCATTTTCATCCATTGACCGTTGCTTAGACTTGGCTACAACTCGTGGACATTTTCCAAATGGTAATCATATGGTATTCAGACATTTGTTTTCTTCACTGGATAGCCTTGATGAAATATTGGCCGACCTTCAAAAGATTGAAAAGTACTGTAAACATTACGTAGAAGTACGAATGTTACAGGTTTTTAGGGACCGTGTTGGGTATGTCAGAAATGATCTTAAAAGCCTTGGTCAAGGTGAAGGAAATGTTGAAATGCGAACTGGTCCAGTAAACGGAAAATCAATATCAGCAAATTGAAATTATGAATAATTGGAACTCCTATTTGAAAGGTTTTGCAGGATTTATGCAGCTTGAAAGGTCGCTGTCAAACAAAACTGTGGAAGGTTATTCTTATGATGTATGGAAATTGAGGAATTATCTTGATATGGAAAACATCATTATCACTCCTGATAAAGTGGAAGTAAAACATCTGCGGGGGTTCTTAACCTGGATTAACAAGGAAGGAATAACCGCGCGGACTCAGGTTCGTATATTGCATGGAATAAGGGCATTTTTTAATTATTTATGGTCGGAAGGTGCTGTAAAACAGAATGTTGCTTTATTGATCGACTTACCAGTAGTTGGTTTTAGATTGCCTGTGATGCTCAGTGTTACTGAAATTGACAGAATGATAAGAAACATTGACCTCAATGCGCCGGAAGGCAAAAGAAACAAAGCAATGGTTGAAACACTTTATGGATGCGGACTTCGGGTTTCGGAACTGGTTAATTTGAAAATTTCTGAATTATACTTTCGTGAAGGCTACATCAAAGTAACCGGTAAAGGTGACAAACAAAGAATAGTGCCTATTGGAACAGTTGCAATGAACGAAATTAATGGATATATGCGGTTTGATCGGCCACAATTAACCATTAAAAAGGGACAGGATAACTTTGTATTCCTTAACAAACGTGGTTCTTCCCTTTCCCGGGAAATGGTATTTGTTATCGTTCAACAACTGGCAATTATGGCTGGGATAAGAAAACCAATCGGTCCACATACTTTAAGACATTCCTTTGCATCACACCTTTTAGAAGGTGGTGCTGACCTACGTGCAATTCAAGAAATGCTGGGGCATGCTTCCATTGTCACAACGGAAATCTATACTCATATGAACAAAGAGCATCTCAGAGACACTATTATAATGTATCATCCACGGAACAATTAATTTTCTTGGTATTGGAATACTTATAGCTCTACAAAAGGTTTAAAAGTATAGCATTTATTATTTGCAAGCCAGAATGTTAACTGATAATACAAGTTATAGTTATCGTCAGCAACCCAAGTATTTCACCATCTACCGGTGCTTCTACCGGCACACCATCTTTAGGAATTGTGACAGCTCCATCCCCAGCAACCAGGCTGAAATAAAGCCAGTTGTCTTTTGACAGAGCCGAGAATGAGAAGACGGTTGTTTCTGTTCCTATATAGGCAGCTTGTATTGGCAGTTGGGTTAAAAGAAGGCCCTGATCATTCACCCCTGTTCTGCACTCAATATTGAAATCCACTCTCGATTCGTTACTGAAATGAGAATCAATCCTCACTACTGTCTGGTCCTCATATAATCTCACAAAGACCATTGCCGATTTGCTCGAAGGGTTTGGGATATTCAGCATGTACTGTTTAACCTGTTGAACCTGTCCACCACCTGCGGATTCTCCCCAGGGAACCCAATAACTGCCGTTCCAAAGGTAGGCTGTGAATTTACCGGAATTATAATACAACTGTCCTTCTACCGGATTTTGAGGTAAATCCGGTAGATTATGCAGGACAGCGTTTAATAGTTGATTTTGTTGAATGTCCAGATTGGACTTAAATGATGGCATAACAGCTTTTTAAGTTTCCTGATTAACCGACAATTACGATCTGACCGGTAATAGCAGTTGCAGAAGTCCAGGTTACGTCACCCGCGGCGTTCACGTTGATGTCCACTTCAACCGAATATCGGGTTGTTGAAATCGTTTCAAAAACCGAAACAACCACATCAGCCGTGCAACCATGTGTAGCAGCTGCAATGGTCTGCGTTGCAACACCGGTGATTGCTCCCACATATTTCTTGGTTCGCCCAGTGGTTTTTCCGTCAACATAGGTCTTTGTGGCTTTCTGGGTTGCAAGCCTGGTATCACTGTTTGCAGTCAGAGTTCCATCAGTATCAATGACACCGGCCTTGAAATTATCGGTTTCAAGGTTGTTGATCGTATTGCTATCAGCATCGATGGATTTGTTGGTCAAGGTCTGGACGGCCGCCAACCTTACCAGATCAGAGGATTCAGTGTTGTCGACCCCGTCGAAGTCGGCAGCGACAATGGCGGAACCTTTGGTAACATTGGCAATTACCATATCACCAACGCTCACTCCGGCACCGGATGGAGTACTCACCCCGGAAGTCGTACCGGCAACAGTCACTTTCCAGAACCATCCTTTTTGAATGGTCGTGATCCCTTGGGCTGCAATGGTCTGGCTTCCATCAAAGGTACCTTTGTAAACCATCCCGGCAGTGATTTGACCCTGAATAGCCGCAACCTGACCGTCAACATAGGTCTTGGTAGCCTTCTGGCTGGCCACTTTCACATCGGAATTAGCCGCCAGGTTACCATCAATATCAAGGTACGCCAAAGGCATTTGCTTGATATCATCAACATTGGTCAACCCTACCTGTGCCTTGGTTGTGGCGTGAGGGTTGGAAGTCGATGCAAGATGGGTGTCAATCGCGGCATGGGTATTCGTACCCCGGTTGAGCAGGGAATTGTGATCAATAGCTGTGGGATCAACGCATTTTACCCAGACCGTTCCATTCCAGTATTTCTCATAATTATCCGTCGTGTCGAAATACTTCTGGCCTTTGATCGGGCTTGCCGGGGCCGATGCCAGGTTTTGAATTACAGCATTCTGCAATTCGTTTTTGTTGAAGTCCAACGGGACCAGTACTTTTTTTGCCATGTTTGTGATTTTAAGGTTTGTAAAAAGGTTAACTGTAAATTATTTTTCCACTTGCAGGTGGATTCAGCCGGATCACCATCTGATCAGTAGATTCATGAGTAATTTCCGAGATCAGTTCACGACCGGTGGTGTCAACAACAACCACAGTCGGGTATTTTTGAAGGTTATGCTGAATCGTAATTTCGCTTTGGTTGACAAAAGATTGTACAACTTGAGGCGCTGAGCTTCCACCGCCGCCACCGGGAGTTCCTGAAGCTGCCGGGTCAACGATCCGGTAAAGAAAGAAAAGTTCGATCTGTGCGCTTCCGGATTTTGGGTTCTCACCACCGGACAGGCAAACATAAACCGGGGTGTTGGTAAACAACTGTGTCGAAAAAACTGGCGTCATGCGCTGTATTTCCATCGACGAAGACATAAGAACCAATGACGGGAAATAACCCCAATCCTGTGTTTCAGTATCGCCATCCGTTGTAACATTCAATGTCTGGTTAGGATAAATGTTCAACCCTCCAATTGGCGGTGGTGTCGGAGTGATCCGGGCAATAAGAGAAATCAGGTCAATGATTTTTCCGGATCCCGGAGCCGGGATGATTACATGGATCTCTGTCAGGCGATTGCTTTCATCTTCGGTAATTACATGCTTTCCCGCAATGACAGGCGAAGACTGGCTATTTTGCAGACTGTTATACAGTTCTGTGAAGTTTTCATTGATTTTCTTCCCGCCAACGCGGAGTTTGTCACCCCTTTTATCGCCCGGTACAATCCCGAGATTTATTTCTTGTCTTGCCATAGCTTAATATTCTATCTGGTCAAATGTTATTTCCATGTCGTCAAAGCTGACCTCTATATTATCCCAGGTCAGCGGCTGGGGAAGAATGACCGGATTAGCCGAGCTTTCCGGAACATGAACCGAAAAGAAGGAGTTCTGATACGAGCGTTCATACTCGATTTCGAGGTTGTACAGGTATTCTCCGTCTTTGAGGAATTGAGTTATTTTTGCCGATTTGACGACAATCTGGAACAGTTCTTTCCCGATCTGTTCATATGCCTCCAGGGATAAGAGAAGCTCCCTGAGGCAATTCTTTTCTTCAAGGGATATCCACCCGGAATTGGCTTTGCAGATTTCCGTCTCTTTGGCACTGAACTGTTTGGCGGGAGCATTAAAGAAGGAGTATTTTTCCTCCCTGACAATGGAACCGAACAAGCGTTCATATTCCAGGTTGAGTTCGGACTTACCTAAAAACCTGAAAGTATCATAGGCCGAAAAAGAGTTGCGATAAAAAAAGACTTTTTCATTCTCGAAAACCCGGGAATCGTTATTGAACACTCTGCGTTCAGATAGATAGTCGTCATTGCTGTCCATTAGAAACACTTCCCATGACCGGACAACTTTGCCGGGCTGGACATTTACCAGGTCAAGATGATCAAACCCGACCTTGAATTCTATCACTGAAAAGGCAGGATAGACCACCTGAGGGGTTGCATTAATCACTTTGTGGGAACCATCGGTGAAATTGACGATTACAACCATTCGGTATTGAACAGCTGACGGGTTATCCTGAAAAAGGAAAAAGAGCTTTTCCATCACTCCGCTGCGGGAATACTTTGCCAAAGGAAGCCAGGAAAGAAATTTCTGCTTGTTTGCCGCAATGGAGAAGTATTCCAGGTATTTTTCATTCAGCGATGTCAGCAGTTCATGGTTAAGGCCGCCGGCCAAAGCATATTTCCAACCGTTCGACTGCAGGCCTTTGACATTGCCGGCAATGCTTTCTGCAAACGAAATCCGGTATTTGAGAAGGTAATCCCATCCGTGAGATTTGACATTGCCTGAGAGTTCAGGGAATTCAAAACGTTGCATTTCCCAAGCGGTAAACTTTGACTGGATATAATCCGATATATCAAACCTTGCACAACCGATGAAATCGGCGGGCTTGATGTCCTCCCCTATCGGATTATTAGCAGAATCGCGCACCAGGCACAGGATACCAAAGAAATCCTGGTACTGATCATCGGTTCCGGGAGTATTAACCCCCTGCCCTACCCCGATAACGTTGACATTTGAGAAAACTATAGAGCCATCAGTTCCGGAATTTTTCGCCTGAAGGTGGATCTTCCTGTTGCTCGTTCCCGGACCATCCAGCGTTACGTTGAAATATTTCTGGATGTCGTAATTCTCAAGGAAACACTGATAAATACTGTTTGCAAAGTCATTGAAAGTCTGGCCGAAAGAACCCACTTCAAATAACAGGCCGTCAAAGTCGGTAAGCCCGGCAGTTTTAAATTCCAGGGTTTTACCCGCAAATTGAAGTTTGAAGGAATGGCCAATTGAAGTATCAACTGCTGATACCACCAGTTCAAAGGATGCACGGCTGCCAAGTGAGATAAGATAACTATCCGAGCAAGCTTCGTAAATGACGGGATTCCCGGCAAATGAAATGAAGTTGGGCGACTCCGTGATATCGATCATGGTGCAATAGTACCATGAGATCACAGGGAAATAAAGGACAGTATCAGGGTGACGTGAAGCACTTGAGTTGAGCGGATTTAATCGAGGATTTGTTCAGGGTGACGGAAATTTCACTGATAAGGTAATTGATCCCATTAATGCGGTAACGCTTAGTGAAATCAAGGTTTTTCAATTCTATAAAATCCATCTGTTTTTCGATCATTACGCTCTTGCGATCATCCATGATCCAGTTTACCCAATCTTTCCAATATAGATTGAATAACCCATTAGGGCCCGGGTACCGCAATGAAAAATTGCTGTTGTTGGCAAAACCCCTGAGCCTTACCGGTGTTCCCCACCCGCCTGCCATCCCCACCCAAAACAATCGAGGTGTAATTTTCTGGTAATCTGCTCCAAGGTTTCCGCAGTTCACCGAAATGTACTTATCAGGCAATGAGGAAAAAATCGTTTCGAACTTATTTTTCTCATCACCCCATTTGTAGAAGAATTTATCTGTGAGCATCGGCCCGGCAGGTAGTTGTTGCCATTCAATCAGAAATGTATAGGGGTTGACCGCCAACTGCCACCAGGTATTTGTATCCACGATATAATAGATGTCTCCCAGCCAGGTAAATGGATATGGGGGAATATCAGAAAAATGCTGAACAGCGCCTTTGATCATTTCTGTAATACCTTTCTCAGCGTCCAGTTGTGCCTGGTATGCCATATCACCTGCATCAGGTCCCAACAGGAATCGAAACCCGGTAATCTGTTCGGGGATCTCCTGAGTGAGCGAAAGGATATTCTTTGAAAACTCCACAATCTCCGAGCGAAGCAACACCTCTTTGTTGCCGACGATGCGGATTACCCGTTGCCGGGTATCAACATGAAAACTGCAATTGAACCACTTTTCCAGTCCTGCGATAAATTCGCTGACCTTCACATTTGGCACAAGGCGACAATAATAAAGCTTTTGCAGCCCGAACAAAACTTCGCTCAGGCTTACCGAATTGTAGACAACCAGGCGCGAAAGTTCGATGCTGGAAGTAAAAAATTCATCCTGCAGCCGGTACCCGAAAATTTCAGCCAGTTTGTTCAATACGAATTTCAGGTAAAGAAAAGGGGTCAAAATGGTTCTGCATTGCCCGTCAGTTGTGTACTTTCTCAGCCAGCCATCAGGAAATATGTAGTTATAGGACATCAGTTCCGGGTTGGTTGCCGGGGGATCATAAAAAGTAGGGTTACTTATTTCTGGCATCGAGAAATCCACCTCGGGATAAAAATGAGTCAACGACCAGTTGAAATAATCTACCGCCTGCTGATCACTCGCAAAGCTCATCATCCCTAAGTCCACCCGGTTCAAAAAGATGTCCTTCACCTCGAAATTGAAATTCCCCTTGTTGATGTATAGGGTTCCTTCAAATGTCTTCTCCCCGGCTGTTTTGATCTTGATCTGACCGGTGTACAAAACCATCCCGTTCCAGCGGATACTTCCTTCGAAAGTCTCATAGATGCTCCGGGTTGATGCGATCCGGTTCTTCCATCCCAGGATTGAAACATTTCTTGCAGTGGACGGAACCTTGAAGGGAAAAGAATAATCTCCAACATCGTTGAATAGCGGCGATTTGAGATTCAGGGAAACCGAAAAATCATCGTTCAGGTCAAGGGATTGATCACCAATCAGGATGGAAAGCATAATTTTCTACGATTATTTTGATACTTCGGCTTCTATTTCATTGACCCGGTTTGTTGTTTCCCTGAGATGTTCGTAGGAGATAAAGGCAGGAATCCCCTGCTCGATCAGAAAATTCAACCGGTTTATACTGGCCATAAATTCAGGATCAACCGCTGCCGGTACTCCCGCAGGAGTAGAAGCCGGAGAATCCAGGTACCGGCCAACTGCCCTTTGAGGAACCCTTGCAAAATTGATTGCGTCAATCACATGGGGGTAGTTTACCATCAGGTTCTTGGTGGTTTTAGGATCAATGACGATTTCTTGACCGGTCTCGCTGATCAGCGTGGGCGTGGAATACAATCCAGTTTGGGGAGAATTTACCAGCGGAACATCTTTATAAAGTTTATTGTCATCCTGACCGATAACGGAATAGCGGCCTTTGGCAGCTTCCGGTACTTTCTGACTCAGGATGTAACCGATCTGGATGGCGCCAAGGGCAGCGGTAATGATGCTGAGCACAATTCCGACCCCTGGACCGGCACCCAGCGCTGAAGCTACCGCAGTGGCAACACTGATAAGGGCATTGAAGAGTGCCACCTCTTTGTTACGCACAGCCTGGTCATGCTCCATCTTCTTGCGTTTCTTGTCCAGGTCTTTATCCATTCTGCTGACCTGTGCATCGTACTGGGCCTTTGTGATGAGTTTTGCATCAAGCTGTGCCTGCAGATTTGATTTCTTCTTATTGTTGGCCTCTTCATCCTGCTTTAACTGCTGGTTTTCAGCATCAGTCTGCATTGAGAAGATAGCAGAGAGGCCATCAACAGCGCCTTTTGCCAGGGAAATGGCATCTTCTGAGACTCTTAGTGCTGTATCCTTTGAAAGCTGAACCTGCTTTGCAGCAACCTCTTCTGCCATTTGTTTTTTGATCTCGGCAGTCCGTGCTTCATCCTTGATGTTATCTTCAAGTATCTTCCTATACTTTGCATCTACTTCCAGGCGGATCTTCACCTGTTTTTCCGCCAGGTCGATATCGGATTTCAGGCGCAGGGTTTTTAGCTGCTCCTGGTAATCGAAAAGGTTCTTGTCATCATTATCGACATGCTTTGCCACTACCGTTGCACCTTTTTGAGCAAACGTGTCCCGGATGGCTTGCTTCTGCTGCTCGGTTGCCTTGGTAACCGACAGCGTGTATTCCATTTCCTTTTGAAGCGAATCAAGGACTGCCTGCAAATACTCATCAGAATCCTTATCCATGGATTCCATTTTGGCATCCGCTTTTTCCTTCTCGATTTTGTACTGGGACTGAATTTCCTTTTCCGCATATTTGAGGCGAATATCATCCTGCTTTTCTATCAGCTGATCTGTGAGAACTCGCCTGAGTTCTACTTCATCGGCTGAATTACCTTTGATTTTGTCTAGACGTTCACCCAACTTTTCCTCTTCAATGGCCAGTTCCCTGTCCATTTCTCCTTCGGTGACAGCCGCTCTGGCCTGGGCCAGTTGCTTCTTTATGTTGAGAAGGTAATCAGCCTGTTTCTTTGCCTTAGATTCTGCTTCTGCCGGGGTTCCTGTGGATGGATCAGATTTGTCGAACGACTGAATCTTTTTGTTCAGGTCCTTGATCTTGCCCTGAACCCTGATAAAATCCTCTGAGCCTGCCACGGAGGCTTTCAGGGCAATCTGGTATTTTGAAAGTTTCGCTTCAAGGTTATCGAGCGATTCCCCAATGATTTTATCACCGATGCTTTCCGCGTTTAGCACATCGCTCAGCGATTGCTTTGCATCTTTGAACTGGGAGATTTTATCGTGGAGCTTTTTGATCCCTTCATCATAGGGCTTTGTTGCTTCGGTGCGGTTCTCCTGCGCATCAATGGCATTGTCAGCCACAGCCATAGCAGCGCCACCGGGACTGGCGCCGCCCTTTACCGTGTTCCAAACTCTTTGCAGAATTGTCGGTTTCGCAGCAGCTTCGCCAATAGATTTTTGTTTTGCTTGCATCAACAGGAGTTCCGCTTCTGCCTGTTTTATGGTCAGGTTGATCTTTTCCTGAAGATCCTTTTTCTCCTGGACGGAAAGCAAGTTCAGGTTTCTGACCGTTCCTGCGACCTTTTCATAAGCATCTTCCAGTCTTTTATTGGCATCGGCTAAAAGAACAGTGGTCGAAGCTTTTAACTTTTCCAGGGCAATAGCCTGGCTGTTGTATGTTTCGTATGTTTTGACGGCAGCGACAAGCGCTGTGATACCAGCAATGACCAGACCTATCGGGTTTGCTGCCATGGCAGCATTCCAAAGCCACTGGGCAGTAGTTGCCAGCTTGGTGGCGATCGTACCGTTTCCTTTCCAAATGGCAAGCAACTGCTCTTTGACGATCAGGTATTCTAGAACCACGGCATCTTTCATTTTCAGAAGGATGCCTTCCTTTAAAGTCAGGTTGTTCAAAATTGCAACCTGGATTGATCTTGTCTGAGCTGCAATGTAAACCCCAATGGCACCGGTGAGTGCGATAAGAGCGATACGGTATTTGTCGATCCATTCGGGCAGTGCCTTAAGCCATGCCACCAGGTTTACCACTGCGCCAACCATTGATTTGAGAAACTCCGTCACACCCGGCAAGGTGATCAGCCGGTAAAACTCTTTCCCGAGTTTATCCAGGGTAGCTCCCAGGGTCGTGTTCTTGTCGTTGAATTGTCTGGTGATTTCATCAGTGCCCTGCAGAGACTTGCCGGCCAGGGCAACTTTCTGCTGGAGCATATCGGTATTGTTGCCAAGTTTGGCAAAGACTTCCGAGGCCCCGGCACCTGAAATTTCCAGTTCCCTGATCAGTTTTCCTAATATTGTTGCACCCTCTCCGCCTCTTTTGGATCCTTCGACAACTTTCACAAAAGCACCATAGAGATCAGTGTTTACCAGCGTTGTGAATTCCTGCAATGGGATCCCGGCCACCTTTGCAAAATCGGCGGTGTTGTAAGTCATCTTCATAAGGATCTTCGTCATTGCCGTTCCGCCCCGTTCGGTGGAAACTGCAAGCTCCTGGAGTGTGGCAGAAATGCCCATCACTTCAGCAGAAGATAACCCGAGCGACATACCTACACCACCAATTCTGTTTGAAAGATCGACCAGTACTGGCGCAGTTGCAAAACCGTCAGCCCCTAATACATTGATTGCATTGCCCAAACGAAGCATATCATCAGAAACAGCAGAAGTTTTCATGTCTGTCAGGACATTTCTGAGGGTTCCCATTTGCGTGGCAACCTCGCTTGCTCCACCCTGGATTTCAGCCCCGAGGGAGACATTGAGTTTGTCAATGGAATCTACAAATGGAAGGATATCCTTCTGAGCGATCCCAAGCTGCCCGGCAACCACAGCCATTTCCCGAAGGTCGCTTCGAGAAGTCCGGGTGTCGATCTTACCCAGTTCGGTATTCAGCTTTTTAACTTCATCAACAGTCAGTTTCGTGGTTTTGCGGATATCGGCCAGTGAATCTTCCAGTTTTGCATTGCCTTTGATAATACCAACCACAGCAGCGCCGAACCCGATAACTCCCACAGTGATCATCTGTAGCACCTGCTGGTATTTGTTGGCCTGGTCGGCCAGTTTTGAAAAAGCACCTCCAGTCTGGTTTATCTCTCCCCTGAGGTCTTTAAGCCTGCCGTTGACTTTCTGAAACTCACGTTCTTTTTCGCCAAATTCCTTGGAGTTTACATTCAATTGGCGAAGTTCAGCATTCAGTTTCCGTGCTTCTGCCTCCAATTGTTTAAGGGTAGCATTGGCTTTTTCACCGTTGAATATGACGGTGGCTGTGGACGTTTCGTTTTTAGCCATTGTTGATTGATTTATCGGAAACATTTTCGGTAATGGCGATCACACCCCTGTGGCCGTATTCTTTGGCAAATATTTCGCTCAGCTTCATCACTTCGGCATGAAAAGTCTTGGAATACCATTTCTTTGGTCTCCTTCGGTTTCCAAGCATTTTCCCAGAGAGTCGGCGGGATGTGGCAGATTCTTTCACATCACCGATCTTGACACCCCTGCCGACACCCATATCCACAAAGCGACCGTAATACTCAAAAAGCAGGGTGATTTTCAGCACATTTCCTTGTGCTGATGCCAGAACATTGTATTGAAAGCTTTGGAGAAGTGATCCGGAATTGCCCACCTTATTAATGGCGAGCTTCTTTTTCCATTTGATAATAGTGATTTTAGCCCAGGCTTCGGCTATTTCACGCTCGGAAAGTTTGGGTTGGGAGGATTGCATTGGGCAAAGAAAAGCCCAATGCAATGATTTATAAAGGACAAAAAAAGCCAGTCAATGACTGGCTAAAATCAAAATGAAATGGACATTACCTGTCTACCAGTGATAATTGTGATGGTGGTAATGATTGTACCGCAGGGATTGCATATTGTTATAACACTGGCTTGCCTGGCTTGAAAAGTATCCGGTCATGTTATATCCCTGCATCTTATGGTACATCGTGCTGTCATGCGACCAGCAGTCGCCGAATCCTTGCCAATTCTGGAATTGTAGGGTATCGAGTCCGCATTGCCAGTTGCCCATGTTCCAATTGCCACCTCCCATATTCCAGTTCCATCCGCCATTACCATAGTTTTGCCCGCCATGGTTGGCATATATGTTACGGCAATAATCATAAAAATTATATGAAAACAAACTGTCGTACTGATTGAACTGGTGCCAGTAAAAATAACAGCTATCATGACTGCCCGATCCTGTACGCTGATGAAAACTTACCAGGAGTGCATCGTTGGCCGTGGCTGCCTTATAATTATTCTGCATTGCGTTGGCTTGAGCAAGAGGATCGGGAGTCGTGGTCGTTGTGCTCTCTTTCTTGCAGCCGACCAGAGCTATGAGCAAAGAAAAAGTAAGAATGAAAAGACTGTTTCTCAAATTTTTCATGTTTTCTTTGGATAAAAATGTTTTTGAAACAAACGGATTAAATTACTTATTATTATATGTAGATGCGATGATGTAAGAATGGTTGCTTCAAACTGGAAAATTTATTTTTACGAAACTTCCGGGTAAATATTGATTTGCTTCAACTATTCCAATTCAAAACCTGCTTTCTTAATTTGGCCTTCTAAATCAGAGTATTTGATAATTTTGTGGTCGTACTCAATGTAAACCTGGTTCGATTTTTTATTCAGCTTGAAGTTTTTAACACCCTTGATACTGGATAAAATCTCACTCAGTTGCTTATCCTGCCCTTCTTTTAATCTGGTAAAACAAATTACCGTTTTATCTTCATCTATTGTAATATCCTTAACAATATCTTTCCCCTGAGCATCCCGAATGATCCGGGCATCCAGATAAAGCCCGAACGGCAATTGGGATAATTTCGTTTTCTTATTATTAAATTTAACGGTCATGTTTGTATCGACATTAACCGGCAAACAAGCTGCCGAGCCATACACACAAATGACAATTCTATCGTTACCCATCTTTTCATTTCCGATGGTTCCAGTGATTTTTTCCTGGTTCTGGGAAAAGACAGATGAAAATCCGGTTAATGAGACCAGAAATATGACGATGATTATTTTTAATTGATATTTTTTCATTAGTCAGAATTTTAATAGGTTTAAAAAGATTAACTTACATGATTTTTACAATGATTTTATCACTGCCTGGAGTTTTGCTGTTATTTCCTGCGCAATGCCTGCCAGGTCAGGATTTTTAATAGCCATCATGGATGCGATGGGATTCACGGCTGATATTTCAATACGATCTACAGCAAATTCCTGGACAATGACGTTGCATGGCAACATTGTCCCGACTTTGTCTTCGGCCTGAAGCGCTTTGTAGGCATAGGGTGGATTACAGGCTCCCAGAATCCTGTACCGGCGAAAATCCACATTCAACTTTTCTTTGAGTTTTTCATGGATGTTGATTTCGGAGATAACGCCAAACCCTTCTTTTTTAAGGGCTTCTGTGGTTTTTTGTACAGCTTCGTCAAACGAAGTTTCCAATGTTTTGCTGAAATAATATTCCATGTTTAAACAATTTAACGGTTATTAATACTAATTACTGATTAAAGATAAGGTCTATTTTAAACTTTCAAAATAAAAATGATTTACACGATACATCTTATAATAATCATCATAGATTAACAATTCCTCATCTGATTTGAAATATAAATCAATCAGATCGTGAAACTTTTTATTCGTGGGGAAGGAGGATTCCAAATTTGATAAATTCAATTCTTTCAAAGGGCTGTCCGATTTTTCACTAAAGAAATATGAGATTGTATGACTTGAGTTATTGCCCCTGGGATTCATATTTCTAATATAATGTTTCTGGTAAATAATAATAGAGGATCTATCAATGATCTCAAACTCTTGATTTTTGAATATCCTGTACTCTTTCCCATTACACAAACGATAACCCCAAATAGAAGATTTAGCTAATTTAAAAGTTGAATCATGATATGAAATACGAACCGTTTTTCGTTGATCAAAATCGGAATTCTTAATGCTGTTCCTGTTGTTCAGACAGTTTGTTTCGTAGGTAAGTTTACCTTTTGAGAAATCATCTGAGGTCATATACAAGCCGCTTTTACTTGTCTTTGAATCAACTGCCTGTCCTTTGCAAGTACCAGCAAACACTACCAGGATTACTGAAAATAATAATGTTGTCTTTTTCATAACTATCCAGATTAAATATAAAAAAAAGAAGGGACTTCGTGACCCGCAATTAATTTTAAGATGAAATATTCTTTTGAACTCTGATAGCATTAAAAACTGCTATCAAAGCAACACCCATATCACCGAAAACTGCCTCCCACATTGTGGCAATACCAAAAATTCCCAGAACAATAAAAAGCAGTTTGACGGTCATGGCAAAGAGGATGTTCTGCCAAACGATGATCCGGGTCCGTTTTGCCAGGTCTATCGCCATGGCCACCTTCGATGGTGAATCGGTCATCAGAACGACATCGGCAGTTTCAATGGCGGCATCCGAGCCAAGTGCTCCCATTGCAATACCAACGTCTGCACGGGCAATCACCGGGGAATCATTTATGCCATCGCCGACGAAGGCTACTTTGCCGCCTTTGCTTTCAGACATTAATCTCTCGATATGATTGACTTTATCTTCTGGGAGAAGCTGAGAAAAGAATTTGCCAATATTTAATTTCCGGGCAAAGGCGGATGCAGCATATTGGTTATCGCCGGTAAGCATGACGGTCTGAATGTTCCTGGCATTCAGCTTTTCGATGGCTTCAATCGCATCATCTTTCAGGGAATCCGAAATAATGATATACCCGGCATATCTCGCATCAATGGCAATGTGGACAACCGTTCCTTCAACCTCGCAAACCGGATGTTGAATGTTCTCTTTATGCAACAGTTTATCAATTCCGGCAAGAACTGTTTTACCGTCAATAATTGCCCGGATGCCAAATCCTGAAATTTCATCTACCTGCTTAATCCTGGAGTAGTCGATCTTCCGGTCAAACTTTTCAGTAATTGATTTCGCAATGGGATGGTTGGAACTTGACTCAGCATAGGCGGCGAATTCCAGTATTTCTGAGGCAGAAAACCCGTTCGATGTAACAATCTCGGAAACTTTGAATTCACCTTTAGTCAGCGTACCTGTCTTGTCGAATACCACGGTTTTAACCTTCGTCAGTGCATCCAGAAAATTTGACCCTTTGACCAGGATACCTCGTTTTGAAGCGGCCCCTATTCCACCGAAATAGCCCAGCGGAATACTGATCACCAGGGCACACGGACATGAAATTACAAGCACTACCAAGGCCCGGTAAATCCAGTCGCTAAACGTTTGGCCATTGAATAACAGCGGTGGCAAAATGGCAAGCATCAATGCCCCAATAACCACCACCGGCGTATAATATTTAGCAAACGTGGTGATGAATTTCTCGGTCTCTGCTTTTTTTGACGAGGCGTTCTCGACCATTTCAAGGATTTTTGAAACGGACGATTCACCAAATAATTTAGTCACGCTGATGGTGAGCAAGCCTGTTTGATTTATCATACCGGCCAGCACCGTATCCTTCTCATTGACCTTTCTTGGAACACTTTCTCCTGTAAGAGCTGAAGTATCCAAAAAAGAGATACCTTCGACGATAACACCGTCAAGTGGAATTTTCTCCCCGGCTTTAACTATAATGGTATCACCAACCCTGACAGCTTCAGGGTCGACCCTTGAGACCTCTCCATTCACTGACAAATTTGCGTAGTCGGGCTTTATCTCAAGCAGAGATTTGATGGATCTCCGGGAACGATTCACGGCAATATCCTGGAACAACTCTCCGACAACATAAAAGAGCATGACAGCTACCGCTTCAGGCATCTGGTCAATGGCAAATGCTCCAAGGGTTGCCACTACCATCAAAAAATGCTCATTGAAAACCTGGCCTTTGACAATATTTTTTCCAGCCGACACAAGGACCTTCCATCCGGTGATGAGATATGCTGCTCCAAAAACAAGGTATTCCAGATAATGATACGGAGTATCATGAAGATAGTCCTCAAATATCAACCCTGAAACCAACAATAAAAGACCCAGAGAAGCTTTAATAATAGTCTGTCTGTTTTCAGCGAGTTCACTGACTGAAATCATCGCTTTCCCTTTATCATCCGTTTCAATCTCAACTTCCGGTTCAATCTCTTTGATCCTGGATTTCACCTTATCTATGTCATCCGTATCGATTGTCATGGTTGAATGAACGAAGTTTACATTGACAAACTTCACTTCTCCCATTTTGGTTAGACCGTCTTCTATTTTTGCGGCACATGATGCGCAATCAAGGTTCTTCAGTTTGTACTTTTTCATTGTTATCCATTTATGAAAACTTTCAACAATCTGCCTTACTAAAATAAAATGTCAAAGTTCAGTCCGTCCGGTTATACGGGCGGACTGAACAACATTCTCAATCTTGACCATTCTCCATGCCGGTTTTTACGCGATAAACTTTTTCGACAGGACTGACAGTAATTATCCCATCTCCAGGATTTCCTGTTCTTCCGACAGAAGAAATGATACTAACTATATTTTCAACTTCGGTATCCTTACAGATAATTCCAATTACAGCTACTTTACTGTCAGTAATTGAAAAATGCGTTGACAGTGTTGAATCACTGTTTTTAAAGTTACCTGTGCCTTCGGATAAGTCAACTGTGATATTAGGATGCCCGGCTTCGAGAAGCTGGTTTAAAATATCATTGACTTTGAAGGGTTTAACTATGGCTTTTACTTCTTTCATATTCATATTTTTTTAGAATTAATTTTACCCGCAGCTCATTTCACCTGCATTTTTTTTGGCTGAAAGCAGATTATACGCACCCTTGATCACGACCTTAGCTGTTTTAATGTCGAGGTCTTTAGGCAATACAACCTCCGTAAAGCCTTCATCCGTGACACCTTTCTGCACTTCAATCATTCGGTATTCTGTAAACTGCTTTCCATTTTCTTCCTTATTCTTTTCAAAAACAAAAATATAATCCTTGTCATCAAAGCTCACTATTGACTCAGACGGTAAGGCTGTCACTTCACCTGAGGTAGCTTCAATCATCGCGTTTACATACATGCCCGGAAGAACATTCTTGCAATTACTTTCTACTGTGGCGTAAACTTTATATGTTTTGTCGGCATTTACAACTTTTCCTGTCTGGTAAATGATTGCAGCGTGCTGATCTGATTCATTGTTTATAAAGAAACGAATCTTTTGCCCGACTGAAACTTTGTCTGCATCTTTTTCAAAAAGTGTGAGTTCGAGATAGAGTTTATTACTATTGACAATCTCGAATAGGATGTCGGTTGGGGCAACATATTTCCCTATATTCACGTTGACTGCCTTAATATAACCGGATATTGGGGCAACAACCGCAACAGACCTGGTGATATCGTCTTCATGCAGTTCAGCAGGATTAATGCCGATCATGTTCAGTTTTTGTTCGAGGGCATGGACCTGAGCTTTCAGACTTTTATAATCGGATGTTACCTGTTGGAGGTTTTTCTGAGAGTATACATCCTCCTTGTATAACTCGGCATGTCGCTTATAGTCGGCTTCCGTAAATTCAAGTTTGCTTTTCGCTTCCAGGTAGTTCTGCTGGATGTCAACGAACTCCTGATTTTCCAGAATGGCCAGTGTCTGTCCTTTGGTCACTGCAATGCCTGGCATCAGGTTGGCGCTTTTGACAAAACCACCAAATGGCATGCATACCGTAGCAAGATTTTCCGGAGATACTCCGACCAGGCCGGTAACTTTAAGCGTTCCGCTTATGGAACGCATTCCTACCGAACCTGTTTCAATATCGGCTAGTTTGATCTGGTCATCTCTTAACTCCACTATATCCTCTGGCAGAACTTCCGCTTCTTTCGTTTCCTGGATGTTTTTTTTCCCTCCATTGCATGACACCAGGATCGCAATAAATGCTGTCAGAATGAAGGTTTGTATGAATCGATTTGTTTTCATGATATTTTCAGATTAAAAAATTTTTCCGGTTATAAAATCGAGGTTGATAATGGTCTGATTATAGCTGTTGAGCGCATCAAGATAATTTTGCTTGATGCCAAGCGCTCTGTTTAGCGTGATGACATAATCGAGGTAATCCAAGGCTCCTGCCTTGTAGCTCTGGCTTGATTGTTCTATGATCATGTCCGCTTCAGGAATGGCTTGCTGTTCATAATAATCAACACTGGTACTGAATTTATTGTATTCATCCAGGAGCGAGCTGTAATTACTTTTCAGTGCAGCCGTAAAATATTCAGCATTCGTACCGGCAACTTTTTCCTGTAATCTGGCAGCCTTTGTTTTCTGTATTCCAGGACCAAACCAGATCGGGATCCCAATTCCGGCCTGAAGACCAGTAAACCTGTAAGCGGCATCAAAGGTCCGGGGTACCCCATCGATTTCTTGTGTCCCGATAATGGATTGATTATAATATCCGATGCTCAGATCGGGCCACATCCGACTGGCTTCAAGCTGCTTTGTTCTTTGAGCCACTTCCACTTGTTGCCGGATGTAGCCAAGAGATGGATTCTCTGCAAGGACAGTACTATCCTTCGTTTTTGCGAAACCGATCCGATGCAGGACTGAATCCACTGTATAAACAACCTGACTGGTATTAAGCAGGGTTTGCAATTTTCGGTAATAGATTCCGACATCGATGTTTACCTGGTAGAGCTGATTTTTAATCTCAAAACTTTGCGAACGGGCGGTGATCATTTCCAGCCTATTTGTCTCTCCGGACTTTGCCCTGAGATCTGCAGCCCGCAAGAAACCAGAGTATAAACTGTCCTGGTAAACGAGTAAACGCTCCCGGGATAACAGATAAGCCAGTTGCCAGTAAACCTGCTTAACCTGAATGGCAACCTCAAGCCTGGAATTTTTCAGTTGCCAATCAGCGCTGTTGATATTGGCTTGTGACAATTTATTCTGATTAACATACACTGTGGGAAATGCAAAAGACTGTGAAATGGTAAAGCTATTGTCTTTCTGATAGGAGTTAAACTGCCCGTATTGTCCTTCCACCACTGTTTTAGGAATATCCCAGGAAGCGCCTTTCAGCGCCTTCTGTACATCTTTAGAATAGGCCGTAGATCGTATTGACAGATTGCTGTCAATGGCAATTTTTATGGCTTCCTGCAGATTGACTTTTCTTGGATTTTGAGCCTTAGCTGAGATAAAGGCTGAAGGCAGAAAGAAAAGTAACAAGAGCATTAAAGCAGTTACTGATTTCCTTTTAAAGGAAAACCTGAACCTGCGGGAGAATAGGATATAAAAGACCGGCAGAACCACTAGCGTGAGAAAAGTGGCGCTGATCAGCCCGCCAATCACAACCGTCGCAAGTGGTTTTTGAACTTCAGCCCCTGCCGAGGTCGAGAGAGCCATTGGAAGAAATCCGAGCGAAGCCACGGCAGCAGTCATTATAACCGGTCGTAACCGTGAATGGAGACCTTTCAAAACACGTTCAGTAATATCCGTTATACCCTCCTTTTCCAGCCGGTTAAATTCTGCGATCAACACGATGCCATTCAGTACCGCAACTCCGAAGAGTGCAATAAAACCGACACCGGCAGAAATGGAAAAGTTCATATCACGTAACCACAACGCAAAGACACCTCCGATGGCCGACATAGGCACTGCGGTAAAAATGATGAACGTTTGTTTAACGGAGTGAAATGTAAAAAACAGCAGGACGAATATCAGAAGCAATGCCACTGGGACTGCTACCGCAAGCCTGCTTTTTGCAGCTTCAAGGTTCTTGAACTGTCCTCCATAAGTAACATAATATCCTGTAGGCAGAATAACCTGTTTATCAATATTTGCAGTGACATCATTGATCACACTTTGAACATCACGGTTTCTTACATTAAACCCTATGGTGATGCGCCGTTTGGTGTCTTCCCGGGAAACCTGGGCGGGACCTGACTTAATGGTTATATCTGCCACCTGTTCCAGTGGCAATTGCGATCCATTGGGCAGGCCGACTGAAATATTCTTGACATCGTTCAGACTTTGCCTGAAATCCTTGTCAAAACGGACGACCAGCCCGAATCTTTTTTCTCCGTCAAAAACCACTCCTGCCTGACTTCCTGCAAATGCTGCACGCAGCACCTTGTTGGCATCATCCACTGAAAGGCCATACTGGGCCAACCTGTCACGGTTAAAATCAACCTGGACCTGAGCCAACCCGGTTACCTTCTCAACATTAATGTCCTCAACACCTTCGATCTGCTGAATGATCTTCTCTAAATCTTCGGCCTTTTCTGCCAACGTTTTAAGGTCATCACCAAATATTTTAATGGCAATATCCTGCTTCGAACCCGTCATCAGTTCGTTGAACCGCATTTGGATAGGTTGCTGGAATTCAAATTTGACGCCTGCAAGCGGAACCAGCTTTTCTTCCATCTTTTCAACCAGTTCTTCACGGGTTTTTGCAGATGTCCATTCACTTTTATTTTTCAGGGTGATTACATAATCCCCGGTTTCCATCGGAGTCGGGTCTGTAGGAATTTCTCCTGCTCCAATTTTGCAGACAGTATGTTTAATTTCCGGGAAATTATTCAAAAGGATCTTATTTGCTTTGATCACGGTCTCTACTGTATTGGATAGTGATCCTCCCTGAAGCGTAATGACACCGGCAGCCAAGTCCCCTTCTTCGAGCTGAGGAATAAACTCCCCTCCAAGCCGGCTGAACATAAACAGGCTGAAAAGGAAAAGCGCAATGGATAGAGAAACCACAATAAACTTATGTTTCAGAGCTAAAGCAATCGTAGGATTAAAAATACTATGGAACCAGTCCATCAAACGGTTGGAAAAATTCCGTTTGTGCTCGGTCTTTTTGCTAAGGAACAGGGCAGATGCCATCGGAACATAGGTCAGTGACAGAATGGCTGCGCCAAGGAGGGCAAATGCCACAACCTGTGCCATGGGCCGAAACATTTTACCTTCGATTCCGATGAGCGCCATGATCGGAAGATAAACGATCAGGATGATGATTTGTCCGAAGGTTGCCGAACTCATCATTCGTTTGGCGGATTCAAAGACATTTTCATCCATTTGCACCTGAGAAAGTTTTTTAACACCAACATGATGATGGTTGCTCAGGGATATTCGGTGAACAACGCTTTCGACAATGATCACCGCACCATCCACAATGAGGCCGAAGTCGATCGCTCCAAGGCTCATCAGATTTCCCGAAACACCAAAAAAATTCATCATGGAGATTGCAAACAGCATGGATAGCGGAATCACTGAGGCTACGATCAATCCGGCTCTGATATTCCCAAGCAGTAAAACCAGAACGAAGATGACGATAAGGGCGCCCTCGATCAGGTTTTGAGAAACCGTCCCGATTGCCCTGTCAACGAGGTCTGAACGATTCAGGAAAGGTTCAATCTTAACCCCTTTTGGCAGGGACTTCTGAATAGAAACGATGCGGTTTTCAACATTGTCGATCACCTCATGGGCATTCGCTCCTTTGAGCATCATAACAACCCCGCCAACAGCTTCACTGGTATCAACCACAAAAGCACCGTAACGGGTAGCGCTTCCGAATTGCACGGTCGCAACATCCCTTATTAAAACAGGGATCCCTGACGGATTATTTCTGACTACGATTTTTTCAATATCGCTTAGTGTTTTGACAAGACCAATACCTCGAATGAAATAGGCTGTTGGCTTTTTGTCTATGTAAGCGCTGCCAGTGTTCTCGTTGTTCTTCTCAAGGGCTTCAAAAATATCCGTCAGGGTCAGGTTCATCCCCCTGAGCCGTTCAGGGTTGACAGCGATCTCATATTGCTTGACGAAACCTCCATAACTGTTTATGTCAGCAACACCGGAAGTGCCAAGCATTTGACGCCGTACGACCCAATCCTCGAGCGTACGAAGTTCCATCGGGGTGTATTTCTTCTCCAATCCTTTGTCGACAACCAGTCGGTACTGATAAATCTCCCCGAGTCCGGTACTGATCGGGGCCAGTTCAATTTTAGCCAATCCGGCGGGAATAACGTCCTCAGCTTCTTTAAGCCGTTCGCTAAGTTGCTGCCTGGCCCAATAGATATTGACATCATCTTTAAAAACGATGGTGACGACCGACAATCCCAGCCGTGAAATTGACCGGAGTTCAATAATGTCGGGGATATTGGCGACAGCAACTTCGATAGGCGCTGTTATGAAACTTTCGACCTCCTGCACTGCAAGTGAAGGCGCTAATGAGATGACCTGCACCTGGTTATTCGTTATATCGGGTATTGCATCTATGGGAAGTCGCATCAGGGAATAGGTTCCCCAACCGACCAGTGCCAGAACAAACAGCCCGATAATGAATTTGTTCTTTACTGAAAAATGAATAATACGTTCTATCATAATCTGATTATTTTATATGATGTGTTAGATAGTGTTGAACCCTGCCAATGATACCAAGAAGAAGAATGAAGCATGCCAGGACTATAAAAAACCATTTAATAACCTGGACAATTCCGATTTTTTTACGCGTTTTCTCTTTTTGTTTTGACTTTTGCCTTGGGTTTTGGCTCATAAAATCATTACCAATGATTGAAATATTTGTTCCCGCGATGGGAACTGAATATTTTGACCGCTTAAACGACAAATATCAGAGCGTCCTTTGATGATACAGACACTGTGTATCATTTGCCGTAAAAGGCAGGAATCCGGATTTAGGAGGGATCAGGAAATCAAAAAGGTTAAGACTATTAAAGTCACGGTGATTTTCATAATAATTGAAGGCAATGGCTTCTGCCGGAAAAAGTAATGACGTCCCGGAAACATAAAAATTGGCCTGGCAACAGGAACAGGTACAGAAAGGGGAACAATGGTCAACATCCTCTTGATGGTCATTTGCCGACTTCTGGGAAAGTTCAACTTTCTGTACTGAATAATGCCTGACTACATCAACGCAGGGAATGCCGCTGAGCAGAATAATATAAAATGACAGAAAAACAGCTAAAGCCTTCATAAATTTTGCGATGCACAAAAGTAAATGAAAATTTATGCAATTAAGTTGCAAAGTTATCTGCGGCAGTTTGCGCAGATCCCTTTGACTACCATATTGATACTTTGGAGATCAAAATTAACAGGAAGGGTGACTGAAGGGACAGGGATTTCGTTTAGACAATAGGTTTTCTGACACATCGTGCAGAAGAAGTGAACGTGAAGCTCTGCGGGGTTGCATTGACAAGTATCTGTACACATGGCATACTTTACAGATCCCGAGCCATCATCGATACTATGTATGATCTTATTTTCTTCAAAGGTCTTCAGGGTGCGGTAAAGGGTGACTTTATCTGCTTTTTCAAACTTTTGTTCCAGGTCTGAGAGACTGATCGCAGTGGTCTGTTTGATTAAGACATCCAGCACCAGCTCGCGCATAGCGGTAGGCTTGACATGCTTACTGTTGAGTTTATCATCTATCGGGATTTTCATAATTCTGTGTTATTGAAGTGCCAAATTTACGAAAATCAATTATTTGAGTGAAACGATAAAATCTCAAATGGCAATCCAAATAGATGAGTCAAACTGCAAATCAAGACAATCCAGTAGTTTGAAAGAATACATCACCCCGTAATCATTATCAAACACAGGCCCCAGCATCTCATAACTCACCGAATTGATATTGAACCCCGGAATAGCTTTCACGATAAGCAGTTCACATTTCATATGATCATGCAGCATCCTGGCAATGATATCAGTCCCTATCTGCTTCATTTTTTCGAGAATCAATAACTCGCCGGAAAAATCATCAATCTGATCGAGATGGCCGATAATCAGGAAACCGGCATTGATCGAATCTAAGATATTATCCAGGTTTGAAGCTTCAAAATTTCCGAAGAGGCTTGTCAGGATCAGGGCAGGGTATTTGATGCTTGACCGAAGGGCAGCAAGTGGCTCGTTGATGTCCATCATGTAAAAATCATTGATTTCTTTATGTTCCCTGGCAAGGGTGCGGAAATACTCAACGTAGCTGTTAATGTCGGTCATAGGAATCGATCTTATGCATATACTCATGATACTCTTTCGCCTTCTTGTTTAACCCGATGAAAACATTGTAAAGGTTTGAATTCATTACCGTTTCAAGGCTCTTGTCATCGGTCTTGCCATCGGCCAGGGAGATGATGAGCGATGCCCAACCATTATCTTCGCTTCCGGTGCCACCTTGTTGTTCATAAACATAAGGATACAGCAGGGGCAATGAATTCAGAACACCGGAAAAGAAAAGGAATATGGAGTACTTGACTTCATAATCCAGTTTGGCAATTCTTTGGCACCGATGTTTCAACGATCGGTTGACAAACTTTTTCCGAGGATCTTGGTTATCGGTAAAAGACTTCCGGATGAGCCAAAACCATTTCCTTGGCCGGTAAAAAACTGCCACCATTTCATCGAGGTATTTTTGCTCCTTTGTTTTTGAAAAGGAATCGAGCAGGGAATTGGCCATTGTGAATTCCCCAAAGGTGCAGTTCATCATGGCATCCGCAGGGCCAAAGTATTTTCTTCTGCCGGTTCGTAGGACAGGGAGTAGATTTTTGGTCAGTGAGACTTCTTTGAATAGGAAATCGAGGCTTTCACAAAGGAAATATGCGTCATCATGATGGATTCGTTTGAGAACCTTCTGTTTGAGAGAAAGGAACTTTAAAAGCACCCTGAGCTTAAAATCCATCATGGTGAGTTGGCCCTGAAACAGACGGCTGACATACAAAACTTGTTTTCTGGTCAGCTCATTCCAATCAGAAGGCATTAAAAATGATTTACCATCTATTTCAACATGGTTCATGGCAGTAATTTCCTTTTGATATAGAAACGGATCAATTTTATTGCAACAATTATGACAATGACAACCCAGGCAATCCCTCCCGACCAAATCAGAAAGTTCTGAAAACCGGTGACTTTGTACACCATCTTTTCAATTGTCCTGGATTCAATCCTGGATTCCCGGATGTGAGTTTCTTTCCAGGAAAAATATATCGAGCTGCTGTCGATCTTTGCGCCGGTGGTCAGAACATTATTCTGAACAGAAAAGGACGGAATAACCCGCTTTCCCGGTTTTATAGATAGAATCTCTCTCACAACCACTTTCCCGTCCTGGCATTCCAACAGCGCTTTGATCAAGCCACTGTCTGCCGGTAACGGGATCAGAGAGTCTTTCACAGAAGTTACAGTATCATGCTGAACAAAGACAGTCGATCTTTCTGTCGGTGGATATCTTTCAGAACATCTTTTTTCAGTAATACAGCCGGACATCAAGGTGCCCAGGAGCAGGATAAGGAAACCCGGTTTTATCATGCTATGAATTTAAAATTGTTCAAGCGGTTCATCCATCCGTTGAAGAATTTGATCTGGTCCGGATGGTTTTTTACCAGTTCTTCAATAAAAGCCTTCCTTGCCTGGAAAATGGCAGCATGAAGTCCCCGCTGATTGACGTTGTTAACGGCAAACAATGTTGCTGTTCCTACGATCCCGTCATCAGGAACCTTCAACAATCGTTGCGGAATGACAATACCCCATTTTCCACTGCCCCAGACCCAGTCAACCAGAATTTCGGCGATACTCTGGTTGGTAATTTGGTCTGCTTTCCACCGGTTCCAGTACTTCAATCTCAGGACTTTGACCGCATCTGCTTTGGAAAGGAGCTTGATATCCTCACAGTCAATGTCTCCATCTGCATCTTTGTCATAGCCAACCTGTCGCCAAGTGGCCAGGGTTACGCCCATGTTCGTTGCTCCTCCCCTATCTTTGGGATCATTAACATACCCGCCTTCAAATCGAAGGATCTTCGGGGCAAATAATTCGAGCTTTGCCATACTACTTTTTAAATGATGGGTCTTTGACAAAGATCAGGGCAAAGCAAACCGGAGCAAATACCACGTATTCACTCAATGTTGCCTTGCCGATTACGACCAGCGCTAAACCAACGGCCAGCATCAAGATGCCGGTAAGGGTGGTTTTCCAATTCTTAAAAATTCTCTCTTTCATAATTTTCTATTTTAAAAGTTGACCTTCGACTTTGGAAATTCTCTCACCATGATCGCCCAGGGTGGCTTTCATTTCATCAATCCCGGTATCATGGCGGCACAGGTGTTCGCCAATCTCCTTATGCTTTTCCGTGCAGTAGGTTTCCCTGCATTGCATCTGGACGATGAGCTTATCGACAGATTTTTTCAGGGCAATCACACTCATGTAAAACTGGTACAGGAAAAACCCGATGACCGGAATTGCAATGATTTTGATGATGTCAAAGACATCCTGGAGGATAAAATCAAGTGATTTCATGCGAGGAAGAATGAGTTATCTGATTTATTTATGAATTCGTTGCGGGTTTCTGCAATCACTTTTCCGGCATACCGGGTCGAATGAAAATAGGCCGGGTAAGCATCTTCACTGGCGGTTTCATCAAGATACTGCTGCAGGGCTTTCAATTCGGATTCTCCATCCCTTTGATTGGCTTCAGCCATGATGGAAATTCGGTCTTTGTTGGAAGCCTGTTTTGAAGATACGTTGGCGAAAGTGTTACTGGCAGTGTCGAAAATGCCCCAATCAAGGATGTCAATGGAGATTTCCAGTAGTGCCCTGGCCATGGTAAGATGAGCCAAGGCAGGACGGATCAAGTCCAGCAGAACCAATTGTGCCGTTGTCAATTCATCATCGGATTTCCAACCATTTTTAAGCTCCTCGAACAATTCCGCAGAAAGTGTAGGTCGTATATACTTCTTTTCAACAGAGCGGATGATCGGCTTGAGGCTTACGAAAACCCGTCTGCTCTCGCGTATATCCACCTCACTGTTGAACTCAAGGGTCCCACGGATAAACAGGTCGGCATCCTGGGGATCGAAACCGGGGTAGTCTTCCTTGTGTTCATCAAGGAATTTGAGAACAAGGTCCAGCGATGTGTTTGCCCGACGGATCCAATTCTCTTTGAGGTTCTGCACGCGGTATTGCGGTGCTGTTTTGTGGGTTGGTGTTTCTATGACTTGGATACCCTGGGAGGAAATGCTCACCCCGAATTCATCGGCGCCAAGCCACAAAGCATAAAGTGCAAGTGGTTTGCAGAGCATAGCTAGTAGTACTGCCAAATTTTCTGTTGTTGTTGTTCCATCATCCGGAGGAACCGGATCAAGGGCCATTAGGTCTTGAAGTTGATCATAGAGAACATCGCCCAGCACAGGTTTGATGAAGGTCTCCTGGGCTTCATCGATATAGGGAAACCAGTTTTCAATGGAGTTGCTGACATTTATAGAAGCAGCCGTTAAAACCTGTGAAAGATTGTCTATCAGTCTTGTCATGCGATGTTCTTGTCGATGCGTTTATCAATCTTCGTTGGATGGTCCTGCATGGTCTGAGAGGTGTCAACCGTTACATAATCAAACTCGATGTTGGGCGACCATTTATTGAAATCCCGGATGAAATAAAGTGGTTCCAGGCTGATTTGCCGGTAAATGCCCATCTCGGCATTGAGTTGCCAGAAAGCTTCGCGCTTGTCTGATCCACTGCCTGCTCCAAGGTTGCCACCGGGAAGCCCTGAGCCTACCAGGCAGGGATCAACCCCGATAGCAAAGAGGATTTCCGAATTTGCGGCTTGGGAATCCGGCAGATAAGCATCGTCTTTCAGTTTGTTATCGATGACGTTAATTTTCCATCCTGCCAAGTACTCACCTTTGAACTTGTTGAAAAAGGTGAATGTGAGAAAGGCTTTTCCGGTATTCTCGACATCCGACAGGAAATCGTTCATTTCCGAAAGTACCTTCATCCTTGCCGATTCACGCTGCTCCCGTGTGTAATCCGGAGAAGGATACCGGTTCATGAAATAATCATCGGGTATCTCAATGTGATACTTGATGGTCATCTGGTTCTTCATGATGGCCTGCTTGAGCTGCGGTACCTTGTTGGCGATGCCGAGCCATCCGCTTTGACGGATACCGTTCCAAACTGAAAGGTGATAATAGGATTTGTTGAACGACCGGTAAAAAACCGGGTAGGCAAACTGTGGGTCCTGATAACGTTTACCATCATATTTGAAGGGATCATACATCGGAATCTTAACCAATGAGCCGTCGGCCTCATTCGGGGAAAGATCCCACTGGGCAGAAAAGAACAGGAAAGGAATACGGGATGGATGATCAATGTCCATTTTGGCATTCCGGCAATAGGCCGGGTCTTTAACAAAAACCTTGTTGATCTTGTCTTTTCCCTTGTTCAGGATGAATTCTACCCAACCGTTTGCAAATATTTCCAGGCTGCCGATCAGGTCAATCCATTGGAAATTCAACCGGTTAATGCGAAGAAACTCGACAATTTCCGGATCAGTGACCAGCTCACGGATTGGCGCTCCCAGGTTATCCTTGCCTTTATCACGATATGCCAGGATGCCCCGGCCATAATGGACGGTCTTTCGTTTCTCCAGTGCCCGGAGTGCAATCGAATTCCTTTCCAGGTCAGTCAATACATTCTGAGGGAACAAATTGTCGTCACCCCAGGGCGACCATGGATACGAACTGTAATCTTTTGGAATCACGACCTTCTCGGCAGCTGCATCCTCAGTCTTTTTGTAGGATGTTGCAACGGCTTTGGCTCCCGGTAAGAATGTTATCCCGTTTTCGTAAACGATCTTTTGTTTCATCAATAGCAGACTTTCTTGTTATTGAATTCGATGATCAGCCGGATATGCAGCTTTCGTTTCTGGCCATTGGATAGCAGGATGTTCCGGGTTGAATTGACCCAGTGGTTAGGATCTTTTGTAATCCTTTCATCGACAGGGAAGTTCTTCTTTGCTGCAAAGATTTCCTTTCCATTTTTCGTTCTTACTGAGCATTTGCAGGCATCTTTCAACTCAATGATCTCTCCGCCGGTTTTCTCCGACCTGTTTGCAGTGACAAATTTTAGCTGGAACCTGACGGGCTTTTCCTGGCCATCAAATGAGTCCAAGATATCAAGGACATCCCACAACCGTATAAAAGTAGAATTCATGGGAGCAATAGTACAATGGCGGTCATTTAGAATAAAGGACACTATTTTAGCAGTGAAATTCAGACCATAAAAAAAGCGCTCCGTCTTTCGATGGAACGCTTGATTAAAAAGTGACTGAGTGTTAGAACACTCTATTGCCTCATTTTTTTACTGGCCGGTCATACTGGCAGCATCCTGGCAATGCATTGTAAGTTTTATCAGTGGCTTTGGCATTATCAGTATCGTGTCCGACCTTTGCAACTGCTTCTTCGATCTTTATGGCTGTGGTCTTGGTGTCATCAAAGGTCACAGTTAACATTAAATCTTCTGAATCCCACGTTGCTTTGGTGACGCCTTTTACGGAATTGGCAGCCTTCTCGATCCGGGTTTTACACATGCCGCAATTACCGTAAACTTTGATTTTTTCGGTTTTCGCAACATTGGCAAAAATTGAGGTCATGCTGAAAAACAGCAAACCTACTACTAACATCATTGATTTTGTTCTCATTGTTTTTAAAATTTAGTGGTTAAAAAAAATTACTTTCTGTAATGACAGCACTCAGGTAAACTCTCGTATGTTTTGTCATCAGCTTTAAACTTTTCAGTATCATGTCCTGCTCTGGCAATGGCCTTCTGTATAGCGCTCAGATCGGTTTTCATGGAGTCAAATTCCACATTGATTTTCTTTGTCTTTTCATCCCATGTGGCTGATTTTACACCGCCTACCGATTTCGCAGCCTTTTCAATCCGTTCCTTGCACATATCACAATTCCCGGATATGCTGAAAATTTCATGTTGTATCATCGCTTTCATCGTTTTATCCATAGTTTCTTCACCCGGCTGTTTTATCTTGGCTTCTGGTTCCGGATCACCAGTCGACTTTTTATCACCTGGCATGTCCATTCCGGGCATTGACGATACTTGGCCTCCTGAAGGATTCATCATGCTTGGTTTGCCTTCAAGCTGGGCTGCAGCATCAACGCTGAATGTTCCCTGGGTAACAATTTCTTCTCCTTCAGCCAGGCCATCCGTTACAATATAACTGCTGCCCAGCATAAGACCAAGGCCAATTTCCCTGATTTTGAAAATGGGTTCGTCAGTTCCTGGTTGTTTTACATAAACAATGGATCGTTTGCCTGTCCACAAAACAGCCGACCGGGGAATTACCATTTTATCTTTAAACTCAGTCATATTGGCCTTGACAATACCAGTGGCAAACATCTCCGGTTTTAATTTTCCTGACCGATTGCTGATTTCAACCCTTACTTTTGAAACACGGGCTACCGGATCAACAACCGGGTCAATAAAGATGATGTTCCCTGAATAGGTTTCACCTGGCATGGCCTGAACCGTAAAATCAAGTTTATCTCCGGTTTTCAGAAAAGGAAGGTCGCTTTCATAAGCGTCGAACATCACCCAAACGGTTGATAGATCAACAAGGTCATACAATGCCGTACCCTGGGAAACATAATCACCATTGTTCACCAGTCTTGATGTAACAATGCCGGAAATACCTGAAACTACCTCAAATTTTGTCTGCACTTTCCCGGAATTCTCTATGCCGGAAATCTGACTATCCGAAAGTTTCCAAAGTTGCAACTTTTCCTTTGCAGCTTCATATATCTCGGGTTGAGATTGTTTTGTCTTCGCAGCTTCAAGCAATTCCTGTTGAGCAGTCACTAATTCCGGAGAGTATATTAATGCCAGGGTTTGACCTTTTTTGACGGTTTCCCCGGTAAAGTTCACCAGCAATTTATCGATGCGTCCGGGGTATTGTGCCACCTGGCTTTGTAACAACCTTTCATCGGCCTGGATCTTACCATAAAGCCTTACCTCCTTAACCGGTTTCTGCCGGGATACCACTGAAGTCAATACATTGGCCAGTTGCGCCGCTTCTTTGGTAAGATGGATTGCGTTGGGGTCAACTTCTGAAACATTTTGGTTCAGTGGGATCAGGTCCATGCCGCAGATGGGGCATTTTCCCGGCGCATCCCTGCGGATCTGCGGGTGCATTGCACAAGTCCAGATGGTAGTCTTGCCATCCTGCACGATAGGTTCATGCTTTTCCTCTACTTTCCCGGAGGAATGAAAGAACAGCCATCCAATAAACAGACCTCCAATGGCAAACAATCCGAAATGGATGTACCTGTTAAACAAGATTTTCTTCATTGCCTGCATTGTTTTCATTGTTTTCATTGTCTTCATTATTCTTGAATGGGTGAAGATGCCATCAAACGTTGTAACCAGGAAATTGCCGTGTTGTAATCTGCAACGGCTTCAATCTTTTTAAACTCATAATCAAGCAACTGTTGTCTGACCCGTAAGATATCAGTCAACGGTATCCCTGAAGTTGAAAAGCCTTTTAACATGATGTCCAGTGTCTTTCCGGCCAGGTTTCGCTGGCTCTCGTATAACTTCACCCTGCGTTGCCCGTCTTTAAACAATTGCACCGCTTCATAGTAATTGGTTTGCAAAGAATTGGCCGTTGCCTGATAATTTTCCTTATTGGCAGACTTCAATAACCCGGCCTCGATTTTCATGGCATTGTATTTATTCCGGTAAATGGGCAGTGTTAGGGTTGCCATGGGCATGATCATATCCTTCCCATTCATCGACGATGTTGACATCTCACTTTTGCTGATCACCGTATAATTCAAGCCCAATCCCATCATCGGATAACCCATTTTTGTAACCATTTTTTGGCGTGCATCCAGCGATTGTTGCTCATATTGAAGCATTCCCAGCATCGGGTTATGTGAAAGCATGCTGTCTGTCACGGCAAGCAGTGATAAGCCAAGTGAATCGGGAATAAGCCGATCCGGGAGTTGAACCGGTGATTCCGAAGAGCGGTTCAGGTAAGCATTAAAACGGGCGACGATTGTGTTATGCTGGTTTTTTAGCAGTTCAATATTGTTTTCAAGTTCACCGATTTCAATCTGGATCCTGTATAAATCGGCCAATCCTGAACCACCGGAAGAGGAGCCCATGGAGTTGCTTTGCATGGCAGAAGGTGACTGAGCCGGATTTGTTCCCGTCTGGCCACTTGAGTTACCACCCATGGTCTGCATTCCTTGTGGATTACCGGAACTGTTTTGTGAGGAACCTGCTGGATTGGATATTCCTGAAGCCGGACTACTGTTAACCCCTGACGGAGCAGCTTTAAATTTAACCAGGGTAAGCCGTTCAATCGTATGCAGGATATCGAGGTTCTTTTCCGAAATCTGAATATCCTGCTGAACTTTTTGTAACTCGTACCAGCTCCGTTTTACATCGAAGAATACCTGCAATTTGGCATCCCTGAATGATTCAAATTTCGCTTTGGCCATCAGGCTCATCTCATCTTTTGCCGCTTTCAGGGTCCCAAACCATGGAAACATCTGCATCAGTTTGATATCGGCGTTCTGTTTTCCATCTACAAGTTCCATGGGTTGAATGAATACTCCCACATTCAATTCTGGGTCCTGTAATGCTCCAACCTGGGGAACTTTTTGCAACGCAGCCTTATACTCATAGAATTTCTGCTGTACAGTCGGGTTGTTCTTTGCTGATATTAGCAGGTATTGCATAAGTGAGTCCGGATGGTTCTGACTACTGGCAATAAACCAACCGCAAATCCCGATGAAAGCCAACAATAATTTTTTATGTGCAGTGATTATCATCTTTATTGAGTATCGTTTGTTTGAATTGCATTTTTATTGGCACGTACAACCGCCCGTTCCCGCCACATTGCCTGGAACATGGGAACCACAAAAACGGTCATTACCTGGATGATCATACCTCCGAAAGTGGGAATGGCCATGGGTACCATAATATCAGCCCCCTTTCCTGTGGATGTTAAAACAGGGAGAAGGGCAATCACTGCAACGGCTGTGGTCATCATGGCCGGGCGGACACGTTTTAGCCCGGCAGCCACCACCGCCTCACGAACCTCGTGGACGGTTGTCGGGTGCCTCTGTTCAAATACCTGGTGTATGTATGTGCCCATGATTACCCCGTCATTGGTAGCTATGCCGAAAAGAGCAATAAAACCGACCCAGACCGCGACACTCAGGTTGATGGTATGCATCTGGAACATATCCCGCAGGTTAATTCCGGCAACAGAAAAGTTCATAAACCAACCCTGTCCATATAGCCAGAGCATGATGAAGCCACCGGCAAAAGCTACAAAAACACCGGAAAAGTGAATAAATGATGCGGTCACCGTCCTAAACTGGAAGTACAACAACAACAATATCAGGATAAGACTGATCGGGATCACAATGGAGAGCCTTTTTGTTGCCCTGATCTGCTGTTCATAGTTCCCGGCAAATTTGTACGAAACCCCAGGAGCCAATTTTATACCGCCGCTTCCTATTTTTGCCTGGATGATTTTTGCTGCATCCTCGACCACATCAACCTCAGCTTTACCTTCCTGCATATCGAATATCACATATCCCACAAGGAAAGTGTTTTCGCTGCGAATCATCTGTGCACCCCGCGTGTAGTCGATGTCGGCTATTTCTCCCAGTGGAACCTGCACGCCGTTCATGGCAGGGATCAGGATGCGTTTGATATCGTCCGGGTTGTCCCTCAATTCACGGGCATAACGGACCCGGATCGGGAACCTTTCACGTCCTTCCACTGAGTTGCTGAGCGACATGCCGCCAACAGCCACCTGAAGAATTTCCTGCACGTCGCTGATGGACATCCCGTATCGAGCCATCGCTTCACGGTTCAGCTTTATTTCAAGATATGGTGCGCCAACCGCACGGTCGTAAAACACAGAGGTGGCTTTTACCGACGGGACCTCTTTCAGCGCTTTCTCGAACATCATTCCTGCTTGTTCGATTGATTCCAGGTCCGGACCATAAACTTTCAGTCCCATCGGTGCCCGCATACCGGTCGATAGCATGACCAGCCTTGTTTCAATGGGTTGCAATTTGGGAGCGGAAGTCAAACCCGGGATATTGGTTACCTTGACGATCTCATTCCAGATATCGTTTGGCTTTTTAATCTGCGAACGCCATTGACGGAAAAATTCTCCTTTTTCGTCTGGGATAAGACTATCGGTGGGTACAATCCTGAATGCCTCTTTTTCAGGATTGTACTTCGATCCGTTTCTTAAAAGGTAGTTATCATCCCTGTCTGTTTTAAACCGCATCCGGTGTCCGTCTTCATCGAGAATATATTCTGACCGGTAGTTAATGGTATTCTCGAACATCTGAACAGGTGCGGGATCCAATGCCGAATTCACTCGGCCCCATTTGCCAACGGCAATTTCAACTTCAGGAATGACCGAAAGCCGTTTATCAAGTGTTTCAATATACTCAAGGTTTTTTTCAATGCTCGAATGCGGCATACTGGTAGGCATCAGCAGGTATGAACCTTCATTAAGTGAAGGCATGAATTCCTTACCGGTACCGGGGAATGTTTTCACAGCTCCCTGCCATACTGCTGTTTGCCTGACACTCGTCCAGCCGATCTTTTCTAAACCATCTGGTACAATACCGAAAATTTTATCGAAGCCCTGCCATGCCAAAATGCCGAACAGCAAAGTAAAAGCAGGGAGCATAAGAAATTTCCATTTATGGATCAGGCACCAGCGAAGGATGAGTTCATAAAAATGTACCATGGTCATCAAGGCACCGAGGATGACGGCCACGATGCCAGCCACAAAAATGAAGTTGACAACAGAACTGTTGTGAGCACCCAATGGCAGCCATTCGATGGAAAGGTACCAGACAGCTACCAATACAGTGATGGCAATGTTGATGTAGTTGTTTATCGCACTGCTTTTTTCTTTCCACAGATGTCCGGATAAATTATTGATCCCAATGGCTACCAACGCCAAGGCTGGCCATGTGTGCCAGAAAATGACAAACAGGATGCCTGCCCCAATCAGAATTCCGTTTCCGATTTTGCGTATTTTGGTTTTGTCGAACCGTATGTTGAAGAAAATGTGAACCAGTGTTGGCAAAACGATGATACCAAGAAGAAAAGCCGACAGAAGGGCAAACGTTTTGGTAAAGGCCAGTGGGCGGAATAACTTTCCTTCGGCTGCTTCCATGGCAAAAACAGGCAGGAAACTTACAATTGTGGTGGCAATGGAAGTAACCACGGCAGCCCTCACTTCCGTTGTAGCCTGGTAGATGACATCCAGCAATTTCTTTCCCCGTATCCCTTTGTTCTCCGGCATCTCCAAATGTCGAAGGATGTTCTCGACATCTACAATGCCAATATCAACCATGACTCCGATTGCAATTGCAATACCTGAAAGAGCGACAATGTTCGCATCAACCCCGAAGAAGCGCATCAGGATAAAGGTCATCAACACTCCCAAGGGCAATAATCCGGCGACAATAAAGGAAGCCCTCAGGTTCATGACGAGCACTATGATGACAATGATACTGATCAGGATTTCATGAGACAGGGCATATTCGAGGGTTCCAATGGTTTCCTTGATCAATCCGGTCCGGTCGTAGAATGGAACAATGCTCACCTTCGAGATACTGCCATCCGGTAAGGTCTTTTGCGGTAACCCGGCTTCAAGTTCCTTGATCTTCTCCTTTACATTGCTGATCACTTCCATCGGGTTGGAACCATATCGGGCAACAACAACTGCCCCCACTGCCTCCGACCCGGCTTTGTCAAGTCCGCCACGGCGTGTAGCCGGTCCAAAGGCAGTATGGCCAATATCTTTAATTCTGACGGGGACATTGTTCCGAACAGCGACCACGGAGTTTTCAAGGTCATCCAGGTTCTTAATATAACCAAGACCCCTGATGATATACTCAACATTGTTTAATTCAATGGTTTCGGCTCCAATATCGAGGTTGCTTTTACGAACGGCATTCATCACATCCATCACCGTCACACTGAATGCCTTTAGAGCCTCCGGATTAAGATCAACCTGGTACTCTTTGATAAACCCACCAACTGATGCGACTTCCGAGACCCCTTCGGCAGTTGCCAGGCCATATTTCACATAAAAGTCCTGGATCGTCCGTAATTCTGCAGGATTCCATCCACCATTCGGCTTTCCGGTTTTGGGATCACGTCCTTCAAGTGTATACCAGAATATCTGACCCAATGCTGTAGCATCCGGACCCAAAGTAGGTTGTACACCTGCAGGCAAGGTTCCGGAAGGTAAAGAGTTGAGTTTTTCGAGGATGCGTGACCGACTCCAATAGAATTCCACCTTATCTTTAAAGATGATGTAGATAAACGACATGCCAAACATGGAGGTACTCCGAACCGTACTCACTCCGGGAATTCCCAATAAGGCAGTGGTTAATGGATAGGTTACCTGGTCCTGGATATCTTTGGGAGAGCGGCCCATCCATTCGGTAGCAACTATTTGCTGGTTGTCACCGATGTCGGGAATTGCATCCACAGGCACCGGGTCACGTGGAATAAAACCGGTTTGCCAGTTGAATGGCGCAAATACAATCCCACCAACTATGAAGGCGATCAGAAATATAAATGTGATCAGCCGGTTATCCAGGAAATACTTTACAAGTCGGTTAAAAAGCATAGGTTTTCTTTAAAAAACATGATCCATCACACCAGTTTTACGCTCATTTTCAGCTAAGTTAGTACTTTACCAAAGTTCCACCAAAGGAATCATTGTTATTCAAAACAATGGTATAAAAATAAATGCCCGAACGGAGCTTTTCTCCGTTGATAATTACCTTATTATCAGTAATAGTTTCATCACCCTGAACTCTTTTTCCGATCGAATTGTATAGTGAAACAGAAACAAGAGTTCTCCCTGCATCAAGTTGAAATGTCACGACCGAAGAAAACGGATTTGGAAAAGCATGAAAACCTTCGGCTGGGTTGTTTTCATTGAGCCCCAAAGCAGAAGTGCTTTTTGCGTAATACTGTACTTGCTGAATATAAGGAGGCTGTTGATTCTGGAAACCCTTATTGATCTGAAGTATCGGGAACCCGGTGCTTTTTGCATACCACCTATAATAGTAATTGTCTGAATAAACATGAACATTGGCAACCGCACCATTCACGTACAAGGTGTCATACACTTGCTCTGTGGTCTTTATTCTGATTACCTGAGCTGTTGTATCCGGAATTGTAATTGTACCCCACCCATCCGCAACAGATTTGCTGACAACATGATATACCCTTAATGTATCATCGGAAACAGGAATATGGATTTTGGCAACATTTTCCGATGAATCGCCATAGGTTAAAAGTGGGAAAATGGTCAGGTTCGAGCCCAGAACTATGTTGGAAGGATCCTCAAAGCCATACTTTGACAACCCGAAATTATCCCGGATGTAATGATCATAATAGCACTGTGTTATGTCAGTATGGGTAATGTGGGAGTGATACGTGTAACACCGCTCTTTACGGGCAATATTCGAAAGTGGAAAATAGCCTGCATTGGGGGTGGCATCATGGTTGATCCAGTCAACAGTATCCTGTGAGGACTGGAGATTTCCACAGCATGGGTTAAGGAAACTGAAATCCCATGTAATGTTGGTGCCAGACAGGCCTGGCAACAAGTTAATCCCCTGAACGCTATCAACTTTGACGCTGAATTGAACATCCCCTGGTTGCGGCAAATCATTGATATCAAGTGATATTTGAGCCATGCCCGGTACAATCAATAAGACTGTAATAACAAATGTAAGAACCACTTTCAAATAGGAATGATATGTTGTTTTCATTTTCATATATTATTGACCGTTTTAGCTAATTGTTAATGATGACTACCTCATACCACATCCCCCGCCACCGCTGGAATTATAACCATCTTTATTGTGATTCATTTTACAACCTCCATGGTTATGGCCTCCCTTGGCATCGGCTGTGACCAGATCCATGCCGCATTTAGGGCATGAACCTGGTTTATCGCTGACAACTTCAGGGTGCATCGGACATGTATAGGATACTCTACCCTGGGCTGCAGCAGTCGGACTTGCTTTAGGTGAGCAACCCGCAATTGTTATCATCACTACTGCAATCAAACCGAAAATCAATTTCCCTGGTTTCATATTCTATTATTTTAGTTGAGATGCAACTTCGCGTGCTCTTTTCTCATGGCTTGCATATTATCTACCATGCTTTGCATATTGCTGGTCATGGTTCCCATGGCCGGGCAGTTTTTCATGTGAAGCAACATCATACTGTCCATTTTAAGGGTGTTCATGTTCATCATAGTTCCCATTACCACCATCATGCTGTCCATGTTGCACATCATTCCACCAGAGCCACCCATCATGCCACCGGAACCACCCATCATGCCATTGGATCCCATTCCGTTCATCTTCATCATGTCCTTGCAATACGTCTGAAAGTTCATGGTAAAAGAGGTGTCGGGCATATGGTAAAGGCTATCGTACATTTTACAGGTTGGATCTGACATGGTCATTCCTGGCGTTTTATGACGTTCAACCAACAAATTCTGGTACTGTTGCGCTTGTGAATAATCTTTATTCAGCAAGGTTTCCGTGGCTTTCAGATTTTCCGCATTCTGGTCTGGAGATGTTGTACTCTTATTACAACCTGCTGCCAACATAATGATGGCTCCAACGGCAATTACTGCAATTTTTCTCATTTTGAATAAATTTAAATTGTGGATAAAAAATGAATTGGCTTGCGATATTGATACCAACATCAAAAGCAAGGGAATGCCACTAATTCAGGCATGCCTTTGAAGGAATAAAGAAATTGATTTTCAGAAAAGGAAAACCTGCAGGACTGGGGATGTCTGTCCTGAACAAATAGGTTTTGAAGTAAAGGGATTTTTTCGAAGCCCTCCTGATCCGTCATTCATCAGCTTTAATTCAGACGAATTCGAGAATGCAAGTAAAGTTGGCAGTGAAACTTTTTCCAATAGTGTTTGAAATCCTGCCTTAAAGTCCAAATGATCTTGTGTAGATTCAAATTGATCGGTGATCCGAAGACTAATTTTCTCATTATGGCAACCGGGGCAATTCCCTTGGCAGCAGTTTTCAGGTGTTGTATAGATTTCAGTATGAACCAGTACCTTGCCGCAATAATGCTTTGTTATCGTCATTCCGGTTGTGCCGAAAAGCAATAAAATGATGATTAAAATATGTCCGACTCTGTTAAACATACTCATGAATAAGGACATTACAAGGGGAATAACGGGATTGCTTTCATTATATTATTCGATGTTCTAAATTCCCCTTGTAAAGTTAGACAATAAAAACAGGCAAAACTTGCGGTTTGTCAAAAAATAAATGACAAATTAACATACCGCATTAATTATCTTGATATTATAAAACGATTAATCGCACTTATTGTGGGTGAACTGACAATGATAAAATACATGCCAGCCTTCAGGTCTTTTACATCTATGGTTACTTTATAGGTATCCAACACGCGTGATGTAAGTACGGTCTTACCATCGAAACTGTAAATTGAAATGTCGCCCGTGACATGCTGATTGAAATCGATTGTAAGCCGATCATCAGCCGGATTAGGATATACAACGGGGGCTATCAGCCCGAATGGTTGGGTATCTATTCCTGTTGCACCTTTGAGAACAAGGAATTGTCCCATCATGCCATCATCCTCATGCATCAGGATGTGGCAATGAAAGACATACGGAACGATTGAATCACTGAAGTCTTCAAACTTTGTAATAAATCTCACTGTTTCATTTGGCAACACAAGTACGACATCCTTTCTTCCCCTTTCAGCCGGAAGAACTGGGTTCCCGTCCCGGTCAAGAATATAAAACTGCACATCGTGAATGTGTATCGGATGCGCAACCATGGTTTGGTTTTGCAAAACCCATATTTCGGTATTGTTCAGCGGTACCTGGTAATCGACCCTGTTCATATCAAAGAGCTGACCATTCAAAAAGAATGGACCATCCATAGACATCATATTTTCCGCTGTCATGGTAATCGTACGGGTCGTATTGGCCATTGATTCCAATATAGGTGTTCCCGGAACCAGTGAAGCTGGAATGGTGGTAACCGGATTGGATGTAGCCGGAGCAACTGAAATCTTTAAAATGTTAAAATTTATTCCATTTAAAGGACTGTCCATTGGCGGACTACCCGGTGGCATTATCATTGTCGGACCTCCCTGCACTCCGGTTGGTAACTCGGAGGCATAACTCATCAGATACAGATTCTGGCCATTCAATCCGGTCAGATCCAGCAACACTTCTGCTCTTTCTCCAGGAGAAAGTCTTATACGTGTTGATAAAATGGGTGCCGGCAAAAGGCCTCCGTCACTTCCTATCATATAAAATGTTTTATTGCCGGTAAATCCGAAATTGAAGGTGCGTTCTCCTCCGGCATTTAATAAACGTAAACGTACAACCTGAGCCGGTAGGTTTACCAACGGATTAATGGTACCATTGACTAGTAATATGCTGTCCTGCATTCCCCGTGGCATGATCTGGTTGACACTGTCGAATTGCATGCACTGCACGGCAATTGGGAAATCATCCACTCCATAGTATCGGGGCAGATTCAATGTTGCTTCCATCGAATCCCTGACTATGATGAAGCCAGCTGCCCCCCAGAGTGCCTGTTTGGCAGTTTTGCCATGAAGGTGTGGGTGATACCAGTAGGTCGATGCTCTATCGAGAACCGTAAACTGTGGATTCCAGCTTTGACTGGGTAAAATAAACAGATGCGTGCCCCCGTCATTTCTTGGTCCCACATGAAGGCCGTGCCAATGAATGGCCGTTGTATCGTCGATCTGATTGTAAACTGTGATACTTACCGGCTGACCTTTCTTCAATATTAAAGTTGGTCCGAGATAAGGGTACTGATTGAACCCGTATGTAGGTGTTTTGGTTCCTTGAAGAAATTGCACAGTGTCTGAATGCATCGTTAAACTAATTGCCCCTCCTGCAATGGTATCAGGTATAACTATTGGGTTTTGCGTGAATGCTTTCAGACCTGTTCCGACAATCAGCAGAAAAAGGAAAGTTTTTATTTTCATGGCCAATGACTTTATGAATGAGATCCCATTATTGTTTGATGAACTTCCTGCTGAATGTCCCTTCGGATGAATTTACCCTAAGGAAATATCCACCTGCCACCAGCGAGGAGACATCAATTGAAATGGGAAAAACTTGATTTTTTAATTCTTTACGTATGACTATTTTTCCACCGAAGTCCAGGACATCAATACTGGACATGGTCAAATCATGATTTTTGACATCAATCAAAAGATTATCCTGAACAACAGGATTTGGGAAGATGATCAAACTTCCTTGATCAGGTTTATCCTGCAACCCGACTGTTCCACCAAAGAAAGAGAGGTTATCAATATAAAGGTAACTCCCATCTACCGGGACGTTGCCACTCGCTGAAAAAATGATCATGGCGGAATCAGGAATTTCTGTATTATTATAAGTTATTGGCAGGGTAAAACTTTGCCAGCTCATAACCATTCCAGGCAAAAGATATTTGAGTTCACCAATAGTGTCCCTCATGTTTTGTCCTGCATCCCATTTCGTAAGATAAAGAGAAATGTATCCCTGGTCAGATCCGTTCGCCATAAATTGCCATTTTCCTTTCATGGAAGTTGGTCTGTCAGAATAAGCAAACCCGGAAATACCTTGAAAGGTTGTTGTATTCAATGCACCACTCACAGCAATGCCAGGCTGTACATCCATTCCGGTGACAGTTTTAGAAACCAGCTTAAGGTAGGCTGCTCCCGGGCTTCCGGGGGTGCCTTTTAAGCACGTATACACCCCGGCAGTGGTAGTGACAGGGTTTAAATTTCCCCAACTATCAGGAATGTTATATCCATTCGGATTGGTCCAGGTTTCAAATCCGCTATTTGGAATTTGAGAAAATACTATGTTGTTGACTAGGAAGATTATTAAAAATAAGAAGCCAGTTCTGGTTTTCATCTGATTTAAATTTTGATTAGTAAAAAAAAGACAATCCATAGCAAGACCAATCAACCGGTCTCTGCCAGGGAAGAAAAAATCAAATCAGATGAGCTAAATCAGCAAGGATTTGCTGAAAATAAAAATAGGTGTGTATTTCCCGGGCGGGGCTTTTTCCGGGTAACTAAACAAAGAGTTGTATTCTGAAATGCCTGAATTATCATACATTTCAAATGGTAGGACCGCCATCAACGAATACAATGGTATGGATAGAAAGGACGACGGGGTCTGAACAGTATCATCCGTCTTAACCTTTAAAGTCACTTTTTCTGAATGGCAGCAATGATCCATTCCTCCATTGATATCATGATCGCAGGTACAGGTCTGGTGAAACTCAATGCCAAATAATGTGTAAGAAGTTTGCCCCATGCAATGATGCAATGATAACTCAACCCCAATCTGCCCAAAGATAAAATAGGTTGAAAGCACCAGCGAAAAAACACGAAGCATCATAATTGCTTAAATATTCTGCAAATATAATGAATGTTTCTCTTATAAAGATTTATTCTAAATAATATTTTTCAGAATGTCAACATTATTTCGCTATCCAGGGTTCATCCACTGCACCACTATCCTGCATAGCGAATTACTTTTTTTTCTTTTTTAACTCTTTCAAAATCTTCTTTTCATCGCCCTCGAGTTTCCTTTGCACTTTTTTTACATCTTCGGAAGGGGGCAAATTTTCAGGTTTCACATCACGTTCAATAAGCATTCTGCGAACTGCGCGATTATTTTCAACGTGTTCGTTGGTTATTTGCGTTTCGCCTTTCAAATCTTTCTCCACTACATTGTGGCTTGTAAGTTCGGTGGCAAAATCTTTGGCCTTGATTGTGAGCGTTGGAAGAAAGTCAGCAAGAGGGCGATTTACAGGTAAGGACAGTTTACGTTTCATATCGTTGGTTGTAAATCCTCCAAAAAGTGCTTGATCACCTTTACTTCGGATGATAGCAAACCCCTTATCGTCAATCCCTCGTTCATAAATAATTCCTGAAAGTTTTTTCTCTGATTTTGATAGTTTTTCCCTGGCATTCACACGGGCAACATCAAGAAGTCGCTTTTCGATGATCTCCTGCTTACGTGTTTGAACGGCAAAGTAGGTTTGAGCAAAGGCAATTTCGCTCTTGCTAGCATCGCCGTTTTGCGCTATCAGATAACATGCATAGCGTGTCAGTGCGTAATCAACTACCTCTCTTTGAGCACCTTTAGCCAGCTCGATCATTTTCCCGGTTTCGGCAAAATGATCGGCAGTATTTGTTCCGGCATTTTCACATGCCAATTTTGCCTTTTCAATGACTTTAAGGAAGTTATCCCATTTGGTATAACCTAATATTTCCTGCAATTCCCTGGCACTCCAACATTCAATATTCTGGTACAAATAACAGGCCTCTTCAAATTTCTCCAGCAGTTCAGCGATTAATTCTTTTTTCATGGGATTTCAATTTCTTTTTTGATGTCAACTTTCTTCAATGATTCTTATCTCATCTTCCGTTAACCCATACAACTCATAAACCATTCTATCTATTTCTTTATCTGTAGAGTCAATTTTAGCTTTTATTTCAAGTGCTATCTTGCATTCCTTTAGAAAGTAATCTTCCCAATCGGATTCCTCTGACAATGATAGTTTCGTCTTCGTTTTACCAAGTTCTTTAATAAACTCTGCATAAGAAAGCAAATACCAATCGTGGAGTTTATTTGTTAAATTCTTTAAAGCAAATTTTCGATAAAGAGTTCTTTGAAACTTTTGCAAAACATCAAGGAAATTTATGTTTAACGAAAGCATTATAGTAGCCTTTTCAATATAGGGTTGTTGCTCAACTTGACTAATCTCAACTATTGGTAGCTTTCGAATATCGCCAATTAAAATTTTCGGAAACGTAACTCTGTTTCCCTTGGGGGATGTCATTAAGTTGAACCAAGATAATAATCTTGAATTTATTAAAACTAATATATATCGAGTATCTAATTTTGATATGTTTAGACATGATATTATACCTGGGTCGTGATATAAGATCTGACTATAGTTGACTGCTGAAATTCTTGGTGGATGTCCACCGGTAATTTCCTGAATCAGTATTCGTTCACTTGAAAAATATTTAGATTTCCGAGGTCTATGTAACCAACTTCCGTAATTTAAATATTCTTCACTGGAAATGCTTAACGAATATCTATTAATTGATCTACCTTGAATCCATAGACCATGGTTTTCATTTTCCTTAACTTTACTATGGTAAATTCTATTTTTGACCTCTTCTTTTGTCAAATTCTCAGTTGAATATGGAACGATACCTTGGCAGACATCAAGAACTCTTTCTGCTAAGATAGAATTGGCTTTAATTTTTTTAATTATTCTTATATCATAATCATTTTGAGATACTTGAAACTGTTTGTCGTCTGAATATCTCCAATTTTCAATTTGAGCTAATTGCTTACTGCCATTTGAGAAACCACCATCGTTTGCTTTTGTATCTAAATTAATTATTTCACAATCATTGTTTAACACTTTATAAGTCAATATAAATATGATTGCATTCACACTAGCATCAGCAAAAACAGAATGATTAAAAACAACGATATTATTAATTCCGTAATAATCTAAAATATGCTCTCTTAATTTTTTTGCCTGAGGAATACTTATCCATGTATCAGGGGTTATAAAGCCTAATTTACCTTTTGGTTTTATAATGGAACTGATAAATTCTATAAAAAAGAAATATATCTCAAAATTACCTTGAAAAGTACTTGAATATTTTTGAAAGTGTTTTTTTGAAGATGCATCTAGATAAGCTCCATAAGGGGGATTACCAATCACCACATCAAATCCTCCCTTCTTGAAAACATTTGGAAATGCTTCGTCCCATTTGAATGCTTTCTCCCCAGCTATGTCCGGATCATCAATTAAAGAGTTTCCGCATTTAATATTATTGTTCAAGTCATTCAGTTTTCTGTTGTGTTGAGCTGTGCGGAGCCATAAAGAAAGCTTTGCAATTTCAACACTTTCTTCGTTCAGATCAACACCAAACAAATTATTCTCCAGGATACTTTTCTCGATATCACTCAACACCATCGCGTCACCAAAGAGTTTGGCTTGCAGTTCATCAATATAGCGATGCTCAGCAATCAGAAAATTTAACGCCTGGTTTAGAAATGCTCCGGAACCACAGGCAGGATCGCATATCGTAAGTTGTAAAAGCCAGTTTCTGTAATCCGAAAGTTTTTCAGCTAAGGCAAGCGTGGTTTTTTTCTGCCTTTTCTTATCCGACGAATAGACTTCCTCGAAAATTTGCAGTTCAGTCTTCTTCTCATTACAAAGTTTACCGATGGTGCTATCTACAATGTACTTTGTAATGTACTTCGGAGTATAGAATACACCATCCTTCTTTCTTTTAGATTTGGTTTTGTCTATTTCCTTTCCTTCCAACTGCGCTTTTATTTCCTCTAACTCATTGAGAGAGTTTTCGAAAATATGGCCAAGAATATTTACATCGACTTCACTTGCAAAGTCATAATCAGAAAGCTTGAGTGTATGTTTAAAGACCAGTTCATCTTCAATTTTAATAGTATCCAGAATTTTGTCAGGTTTGAATAAGCCGCCATTATAGGCGAAAACATCATATCGTTTCCCTTTGAATCCGGTATTCAGATATTCGAAATACTTCTTAAACCGGTCATAGAGGGGTATTTCAACCTCCCTGTCCCGTAGATCTCTCCAATCGTCAAGAATTAATCGTACCGAATTTGGCGGTAACAAACGTCTGTCTTCTGCAAAAAATAAAAACAGGAACCGGTCCAATAATTTCTGTGATTTCTTAAAAAGAGACAACGGATCGAACTGCGGATTTAAGACAACGAGGTTTTGATGCAATTCTCTTTTAAATAAGGAATAATCATTGTACAAATGCTTTGTGATCTGATCTTCCTGGCTAATTGATTCCTCCTTGATCATTTTAGGGATATCCTTTTCAATATTCTCAAACCCTAGACACAAAAAAAGCAATTCAAATTCCTCATAGGTAATGGTAAACAAATTGAATTCAATGTGTTCAATTGCATTATCGATATAAAATCTTAACTTTTCAAAATTGGAAATAATGACATAGGAACATCCTGGTTGATTGTTCTTATACCCGAACGCCTGATTTTCAATTTTGCCTAAATCCGTAGATTCAGTTCCTTTCAGTTCAATAACAGCTTTGACAGAATCCTTAAGAATTATCGCACCATCTGCCTTCTTACTATCTTTTACGTTTTTATACTCTGTAGTTAGGTTGAATCCTGGCGTCGGATTCTTTGTATAACCGAGAATGTTGACAAACAGGTCGATGAGGAATTCACCCTGGTATTGTTCTTCTTTGCTGTTTCGAATATTATCTTGAATGATTGGATTATGGAAATGGGCTTTAAACCTGGTATAGGCATCAAGAATAGCTTTCCTGTTAGAGGCGTTTAGGTACTTATTCGTTACCGAATTTTGAAAAAATCCCATTTCAATAATTATTACTCATTTGCACTCTGAAAAATCTAATCTCGATTGCTACTTTTTATTATCATGCTCAACCCAGAAATCAATTTGTGCGTCATAATTGAGGACTTTATCATGGTAAATCATTATAGAGTTCAATGACTGGTCCCCATCTTTCATATGTTGATAATATTCATAGATTGAAAGCTTCTTTTCTTGGGTGATCTCGCAGATTTCCAAATATGACTTATAATCGATTATAATTCCTTCAACAGACTCTTGAAAATAGTGTGCTGGCAGTTCACTCATTACAAAAGGGGAAAGCTCACCGCTTTCACCTAAATAGAAAGCAACAAGTATATATGCCGCTATTTCTATCTTACAAGCTGCAATAAATTGAACTTTGGTAATTTGAAGGAAATCGCTCTGCTCTTTTTCTTTGCCATTTCCAACACCCATTTGACTCTTCTGGATTAAAAGTAAACTAGTAGAATGATTTACTACCTTTATATCAAGAAGTTGATAATATTTACTTGTGTTTTTCTGATCCTTGCCATTGTACTTAGAGATTTCGATTTCCATTTTATTTATGTTTTGGTTTCAGGATGTAAATTTAAAAGATTATCCCGGTCTGATATGAATATAATATTTTAGATCAAGAAAATTTGTCCTCGTGATTAAAGGTGCCATAAATTCCGAGCCTTACGACCATAAAAAACGGGAGTTCCGCCCCAGCGGAACTCCCGAAGGTTCAGAAGTTGATCTTGTCTTCAGCTTCTGAGATGCTTGAATCGAATGATAACTTGAGAAAATCAATCACCTTTTTAACTCCAGGGGTAAAGCTGGTGGTGAAGACATTCCCGTCGGAGTCATTCAGCCGCATGGAGCAGTTGAAGTCATTGGATGAAATCTGGAAACGTTCCAGTTCAGAGCGGGTTTGCACCAACTTGGCCCTTTTTTCGATGATGAGCTGGAGATTTTCAACCTTGAGGATCTTCTCCAGGAGGGTCAATTCCGGCTTTACAATTTTTACCGGTTCAGGTTTCACTTCTGCGACCGGCTCCGGCTTAACTTCGACAATAGGTTCCGGGATAACTTCTGCGACAGGTTCAGGAACTTCATCAACAACAGCTTCTTCGGCTGCCTCAGTCTGAAATGAAGAGAAACTTGGTCTGACAACCATGATCTGTCCTGGCTGTGCTTTTCCGTTTGTAGGCTTGAGAACTGATGATAACTTTGACATGTGTTTTGCTCCTGCCCTGAAGTCTTATTTTGGCATCTGGCTCGCCGGTTTAGAAAAATTTCTGCCCTAAACAATACCGGAATGAAAATTCTGGAACAAAGGTTCGGGTCAGATTGATTTTCCAATCTGAATGAACCCAACGGGAGGCTCACCCGGAGCCAGGATCAGACGACTAGGTGAGCCGCCTTTAGTGACATGATATTTTCATGAGGTTACCTTCGCAGAAAATTTTGAGTAATGTGCGTAGGCTTTTGGTAGCTTTTGTTCAAAAGCACCCCGTTTTCATCCGGTTTTCTTTTTGCATGGCTTTTTCTTTGCCGGTGCGGTAACAAAGAAAAAGCGTTTTTCAAGTGAGGTACGAACAAAAAAACAGTCCCGGTTCCGGCAGTTCGGAACCGGGACTACCTTCAATCACCAGGATGGATATTGATTGTTGTAGTTCTCTTCATCCTGGAATGATGCCAGCGAATGACGGTAATCAGCTTCGCCACATGCAAAATGTTCGGCATGGTTGCCATTTGGCCAGTAAATGATCTCTTCGCCTTTTTTAATCGGTTTTTTGCAGGTGTAGCATGTGCCGGCGAAGCGTGATGTCATTTGCCTGGGATCCAGTGATCTTCCTTTGTAACTCATTTGATGTGGTTTTAAATTATGAATGAAAAAGCCGTGAACTCCCGTCCACGGCTTGAAACTTATCTTTCAGAAAGGTGCAACCTCTTCAGCTAAATCAGGTACCTGAACTTCTTCTTCTTCAATGATGATTTGTTCGTTGCCCAGGATATACTCAGCTGCTTTTTCAGCCCGGGAAGCAGCCCACATGATCCATTTTTGATTATCCCGCAGGGATTCTGCCCAATTGCGGATATAGGCATTTGAATTACGCTGTCTGTTTGTCAATCCGGCCCGGTCGGCTAAAAATGAAGAGCAAAGCTCAGCAACAAGTTCCTCCTTTGAGTATGGTTCGTCTCCAAACGTGTTATGAAAGGCTTCAAACCTGTTCAATCGCTTCGGATGGCCAACACTATGGGCACATTCATGGTAAAGAATCCGGTAAAAATCTTCAGCCGTGGCATACTGGTTTTCCGAGGGCATAGTGATCAGATCAGCCACCGGTGAGTAGCTTGGCGAAATGTCAAGATCAGCATAATGTATTTCAGGTCTTCCTTTATATCCTGAAATAATCTGTTCTGCCGATACAAACTGAGCGGATTTCCGGTCAATGGTCGCTTTGTCCAGTTCGGCAATTTTCTGTTTGCCGGTATCATCAAAGTGAGCCTGTTCGCTGTTGAAAATGTGATAGTACCTGAGGATAAATTTGCTGTCTGTTTCCCCGGTACTGGCATTTTTCGAATCAGTTTTCTTCCAGAAGACAATCAGGGTGGACTTTTCGCCTTTGCGGACCTGGCCTCCATTGGCGCGGATTTGTCCGAATGTTCCGTAAACCCGGCTTTTGAACTGGTCATTTGACAAAATCAGGCAGTTGATACCCCGGTAAAAATGGCCGTTCAGACTCACCGGCGATGGCAAATCCCAGAATTTCTGCCAGCTTCCGGAAGTTTCCAGATTGGCAATGATCTTTTCTGTAATTGCAGCATAAACTTCAGCATTGTTCATTTTTGATGCTTCCCGCCCGGAAGACTTATTTCGGCATCTGGCCCGCCAGTGAAAAATTTATGCAGACTATCAAACCGGAATAAAAATTCTGGAACAAATGTTCGGGTCAGATTGATTTCCAATCTGAATGAACCCGGCGGGCGACAGTTCCATCAGGAGGTCGCATTTAGAGATATGATATTTTTATGAGGTTACTTTCGCTATAAATTTGAGTAGTAGTGCGTTGGCTTTTTGCAACTTTTTTCAAAAAGTCGCCCGGTTTCAATGGGTTTCTTTTTGCCTCGCTTTTTCATTGCCCTGCGCCATCAAAGAAAAAGCGAACTCGTTACCATAAAAAAAGAGCCTTGTCTCCAAGGCTCTCTTTCACTGGTTGGGCTGTTTAGAAGGGAAGTCCGTCGGTGCTCTCTGGCATGTGATAATCGGTGTTGTCTGGGAAAATTGAACTTTCCGTTTTTGGAGTTGCCGTTCTTTTTGGTTTGCGGGTGCTTTTTTTGGGAGCATCTTCAACCAGGCTTGCCTGAGGTTCCGGTGTTTCAACCAACTTATTTACATATGCTGTGTATCCGTGGCCGAAACTGTCTGGAGTCTTCAATTTCGCTACTTCGAAAGTGATGTAATCTTCACCGTTGAATACATGAGAGAGCTTTGCAATTTCTGACAGTTTGAAACTGAATTTTACGATTGATAAATTCGCGACCTGGGTGCCTTTTCCGATGTAATTTTTTTCAAATGTTTTCATGATTGAGTGTTTTAGGGTTAAATTTTATGCAAGTGTAATTAAGCTCATGGAGGGGCACTCAAGGAGGAATTGGAATACCGGAAGGTACTGAGGATATGCTGAGAAAATCCTTGAATGAGTGGAACTTTACCCTGGAAGGAGGTAATAGCTTAGCAGATAATTAATACCTGAACTCGGTCATGAATCCATGTAGAAAACGCATCGGAAATTTACCGTCGCTGAATTAATCGGGAAAGACGGTGGAAAACTGGAGGGGAAAGTAACGAAGGCAATCGGGGAAGTTCATCATTTTATGAAGGAAAAAAACTCACCAGGTCATTACTGGATTAGCATATGAATGGGTTGAAACGCTGGAATAGCAATTATGGAAGCAGCACAAAAAAAACTCGTAAACTGAACGATAACGATAGGATGGTGAACTTTTCCGGACAGATTTCAATGCCCCAGACATCTGATTCCCTTCACCCCTAATAAAAAGAGTTTGGAAATCAAGGAGATTATAGGGTTAAGGCTTGTTTTTAGCAGGACGTCACATTCATAGGCTCATAGAAGCAATTGATTATTTATTTATGTTTTTTGTAAACTTCACTGGCTTCATTGTCATATCGTTTAAATTAAGAGCAACCGCATTTTTTAAAGATTCTTCATTTATTTTCATAGTCACTGATACATCTTTCGTTTGTTGCTTTGAGGATGAAAAATCATCCAAATAATGCTCAGATGTAATACCTTCATTGTCAACATCACCCAAAATAATATAAGGAGCTTTCAAAAACTGAATTGAACTGTTTTTCTGTTGTAAATTCTCATTATGGATAGGAAAGCAAATTTCAAATGCATAGTTCAGAACATGTAAACAAAAGATATGAAAAGGGTAGTCCAATGTTGATTTTTCTTCTTTTCTTTTGAATAATATGGCGAAGGGGTATTCATATCCAATTGAACACCTTGAAATGAAAACCCTTTTTAGTTCATTATATTTAAAATTATCATTGCCATTTAAAAAATTAATTGCTGCTTGGTATTCAGCAATATCAGCAAGTGGCATAATACTCATAGCTATTTTGAGTAAGGCTTTGTAGAATAGATTTGGAATATACTTTTGTGTGTGCATTTTAATTCCAAACTCGTTATTATCATTAAAAGTAAAATCATCGTTTAAATTATTTCTGAAAATGGTAATGATTCCATTGTGATTTTTCACTTGCACGTTTCCATTAGCAGATTCAAAACCAGGGGCTTTTTTATTTCTTGAAGAGGGAATGATAGTTCTATCAGTACCTAGAAAGGTTGCAATATTTTGTTCAATTTCACCGAATCGTTTGTTACACGGATCACACTCCTCTGAATACAGGCACTTTTTACTGCCCAATGACTTTGGAATAATGTGAGCATCTTTTTTAAAGGTAACTTCCCCAGATTTCCTTCCGCAAAATCTACATATTCTATTTTTCTTGTTTTTTATTTCTTTACGATTTTCCTCAATACTATTCTGAAAAACATAAGGGGAATAAATACTAAGAAACTCATCGGCAAGGTGAATTTCATTTTTAGGTACAGTTATGGTTATTTGGTAGCTTCTATCTTCTGACATTATTATTACGTTAATTAGGTCCCCGAAACGCTTTATTTTTAACGTTCAGCATAGTGAACTATTACTTGGGCCTACTAACTCTGGCATCTTGACAGATACATGCTTGTCAGTGCTCGTGCTTAATTTGCAGGTTTAACGTTTTAATATTTAGGTTGATTAAATAATTAATCTTCCCTTGCAATTTTTCTTCAAACAGTTTATTTAACTCAAGATCATATAAAGAAGCCGATTCCTGATCAAACATTGATTTACCGTTATTATGATATGCCTTGGTAGTCCAAATAAATTGATCAATCTCATCAAGAGTCCTATAAACATCATTGATAATATTTAACTTGGATTTATAAAAAATGATTAACTCCTGTTGAACTGAATATAAGTTATTGATATTTAGGTTAATCTGATTTAATAAATACTCCAATCTTTTTTCTTCTTCTGTCGTGTCATCAGAAATTGACCTTATATAAAGATCTTCGTTAAGATAATTTTTTAAACTATTTTTTAATAAAAAAAGAAATGAACTGAGTTTCAGGATTAATTGATTCTTTAAATTTTGATCCTTCATCCTTGTATTAATGGTTGGTGTGATAATACCGACAATAAGGCCAGATACCATGGCAATGACTCCTCCGATAATTAGATTTTGCATTTCAAATCAGTTTTTCTTTTTATTGGCAATATTGCTTAGCATTATCTATATGAATCTAGGTCTACTAACCACAATATGACGACTATTTTGATTAAAAACACTATTAACTTGGCACCTGAGCCGTAAAATTAAAGCTTAATTCCAATATTATCCTGAAATTTCTCATTCCGGCAGTATATATCACATCTTTTCAAGACTCGACCAAAAAAAAGCCCCGGTTTCCCGGAGCCAAAAAACTACATGGCACCTTCATCCGCGAAGGAATAATAAGCGTCATGTGCAACAATTATGTGATCCAAAACAGATATTTCAAGTAAAACGCCGGAATCTTTGAGCTTTTTGGTGATTTTCATATCTGCTTCGCTTGGAGTAGCCTGGCCCGACGGATGATTGTGACCCAGGATGAGCGAGGACGCATGATTTTCTAGAGCTACAAAGAATATCTTTTTAGGATCAACCACGGTACCGGAGATGCCGCCTTCGGAAACTTTCACCGTTTTCATGATCTTGTTTGCCCGATTCAATAGAAGCATCCAGAATTCTTCATAAGGAAGCTCGCCCATCAGGGAGTGGAAAATTGTGTAGGCATCCTGGCTTCGGGAAATCTTAGGTTTGACAACTACTTCAGCAGCATTTCTTCTTCGGGAGAGCGCAAACATGGAAGCAATCTGGCAGGCGCGTTGTTTTCCGATGCCTTTGACTTTTTGCAGGTCAGATATTCCAAGCTTCCAGAATTCGCAGAGGTTGTTCTGACAGGAAGCCATGATTTTTTGAGCAATGTCAAGGGAGTTTTCCTGAGGAGTCCCGGAGCCGATAAGGATGCTGAGCAGTTCTGCATCAGAGAGGCTTGCGGTGCCTTTGAGCAGTAACTTTTCAATTGGAATGTCATCTTCTGCCCAGAATTGCATTGGGATCCTGTTTTCGTAGGTTGTTCCGTTGACCAGGCCTGGTTGTGAATCCATAAATGTTTTTTTCATCTTAGAATGGTTTTATGCAGCTATCATGGCCGCGGTTAGTACTGAAATCTTGCTGCATGGCCATTACCGGGGAGAAATAAATAATGTCAACGGGTGTTGGTCAGATTGCCATTCCAATCTGAATACACTGAAAGCGGCAGTTCCTAAAGGAGGCCGCCCTTGACAGTTTTATTTTCACATAGGTAACTTTGCAATGATTTCGAGTAATAGTGCGCTGGCTTTTTGCTACTTTTTTCAAAAAGGTGCCCGTTTTTACCCGGTTTTCTTTTTGCCAGTCTTTTTCTTTGCCGGTGCCTGAACAAAGAAAAAGCTGTACGACCATTAAAAAAGCAGGCAGTCTGTGACTGCCTGCCGGGGGAGTTAATTATCCATTCTGAAATTTTTCTGAAACTCTTTGAATTCCCAGTCATAAAGGGCCGATTGTTCTTCGGTCATCTCTTCTGTAAAACCTGGGTAGTAAATGTTTTCAAGGTGTTGAACAAACATTTCTTCGAATGATTGTTTGCGGGTTTCTCTTGCAAGTGCGGTCATGGTAGTAAGGTTTTAGAATGTGGATACTTGAAATTTTCTGACCGCGAAGCGTTAAACCGGATCGATTGGATAATGTCCAGGGTGTTGGTCAGATTGACTGCCAATCTGAATACACTGAAAGCGACCGTTTCTTGTCGCCCTTGACAGTTCCAAGTTTGCAGCCCCTTACCAGCTGGAAGCCTTGTCGATGTAGGTAGCTTAGTAAGGATTTCAAGTATTATATTGTACGGTGGGTTTTTGCTGACTTTTTCCTTCAAAAAGGTGCCCGCTTGAGGTTTCTTTTTGCCAAGCTTCTTCTTTGCCTTAGATCATCAAAGAAAAAGCGGACCCGGAAGTTGTGTGCCAGTGCGTTATGCAGCTGTTTCTTTTGCTTCTCTTTCTTTGAGCGAACAAAGAAAAGAAGTCGATTTTTGTCGTTTAACAAAAATATTTTGTTAACCTGTTGATTTTGTGAAAGAAAAGGGTCTAAATTTCCCTTTTATTTCACAAAGTCCCCACGGAGTGCACGCCCCGCCCTATCGAAAAATGCAATTGCACTTTTTCGTTTTCGATATGGATATATGAAACGATACTACATATATAGAAAAGGTGATGTAAAAACAGGAAGGCAGGCAGGATGCTCCCCTATCGACCGGGGAGCAGTATCATTTCATTTGTTGGGTATTGATCCCCTAACAATGGGCTGAGAAGCCAATAGAACAGATTGTCGGCAGCATCAGAGAGATCAGTTGCCTTCCAGCGTGGTTGATCTTTCTTTCTCTCCGATGATTTGTCTTTTTTAAACTCTTGTGGCAGGATGGGCGCATTGTCCATGGAGACAAAGGTTTCCATGGCATTGTTCATGTTGATCCGGAAGGATGGCAGAGATGGGTAAACCCCTGAAAGAAACTTATCCCAGAACTGGTACTTGTCCATGTGGTGTGCTTCATATAGTTCTGCCCTTAGTTGCACTTCCCATTTGGCCTTTGACATCTGTTCTCTGACATCGTCAAAGTACGAATCCCTTGAGGCCGCATCATTCCTGCGGTTGCCATCCGAGCCACCATACAGATAGACAAACCTGTTCTGTTTGTGCTGGTAATGATCTATGAACTGCTGCACTAGAACTGACAATGTTTCATTCTCAACAAAGAAGTTACGGATGATCCGGAATTCATTCAAGGATCGGTTCCACTGGGCAACGATCATGCAGTTCTGGGTGGTACCAAAGTCAAAGGAGACATACAACGGATCACCGGGAGTGCAATCCTTGTCAGCACGACAATCGAACGTGCATCCCTGGGTCATACTGGTCACTTCATCAATGAAGTTGTACTCATAGGAATCAGTATAGCCATGGACAGCCGAATTCAACTGAGGATAGAACCCGTTTGTGTTCTGTGTCCTGCGGATGTTCAACACTTCCAGGTCATATACAATCTTTGGCAGCACCCGCTTCAAATCCCTGAAGTACATCTCACCGAGAATCTTTCTGTTTTGTAATGCAGATGCTTCCATGTAACAATATCTTGTCGGGAATTTCTTTGATAACTCCTGGTACTCGAATACCCAATCACCATCGGGTGTCAATGGCATTGTGCCCAAGAACAATGTACCATGATGGAAGCGCAGGTGACCAAACCGGTCCCGGTTTCCGCGGTTTGCAGGCAACACATCGGCATCAATGGCCGATTTTCGCAGCTTAGTACATTCATCAAAGATCATCCCGTCATAGGAGCCTGACCGTGCCATCTCCGGACGGTCAAAGGAATTGAATTCAACTACAAAGCCATTGTAGAAATGTATGCAGTTGGTATAATCCAACGGTGGTGCATAAGGTTCCGGCCATTCGTACTTCTTAGGTGCTTTGTGACCAACAAAGTAATGAATGCCACGATAGAGACCACGGCGTTCAAAGTGGTCGATGATCGGGGGCAGGGATTTTGTCCGGATGTGAAAATAAGTAAGGCCATTGAGGGAAATCTTTCCCCGGGGCATGGCCACAAAATATTTGATGATCTCCTCGGCGATGATCGTTGTCTTTCCAACTCCCCTGCCGCCAATGAATACTTTGTGCGGACTGTTGGAAAGCTGAATGGCCACCTGCGGATTGTTTAAGAAAGGGGCTGGCTTTACTTCAGTCTGTAACATCTTCGTAGGTGGTATCATCGGCCAACAGAATATTCTTGTATTCAGCAATGGGTGAGGCGTCAATCAATGCCATCACCTTTTCGTTCAGCTTCAGCAGTGCCTCCTGGGCTTTGGGATCGATCAGCTTGAAATACTCTGAGGTTAGAAAACTGTAGTTGATTGACAGCAACTGCACCGGCGGTTGAATCTTGGAAGGGTCGGGCTGATCCGTATCCTCTTTGTCCAGGTTGTTGGCTTTGATGATTTTATCCAGGGCTTTGTCTTTCGCCCTGAAATCATTCATGACAGAAGCTTTGCGATAATCCTCGATCGCCCATTGCGTGACCATGTTGCGCAGGGATTGACGGTCCATCCCCCGGACCGGGCCGAAACACCGGGTGCAATTGTGCACATCACGGTAAGCCTGCATTTGAGAAATATCATGAACTTTCATGAGCATCTTGACAACATCGCACTCAATACCGTTCTGGTTGATCAGCATGGAATACGCCGATTCCCAGCGCTGACGGACATGTTCATCATGCTCGGAAAGTTTATTTTCATCCGACATGTAGTAAAGCCTGATCTTCTCAAGGGTTGTATCCGAAACTAATCTATTCATAGATCATTGGCTTTAGCGTTTTCAATGAGTTTCATGGCGAAGGTCTGGGCCGGTGACGAACCGTTCTGTGCCAGGTCAAATATGCCTTTGCGAATTTCGGCTTCACGCTTTAATCTTCCGCGCTGGAATGCCCTGAAGGCAGGGTTATCCTGCTCTTCCAAAATTGTGTGCAATTGCACCGGGTCCACCTCCAGGATAACTGCAATTTCATCTTTTGTAAACATCAGCGAAGCATAGTTTTCCACTTCGGTGATGAATGATTCATTTTGATCGATCAAGGGCGCTGGTATTTGAGAGTTCATTTAAAATCCAGTCCCGGTGAAATGCTGCCACTGTTTTATCGCAGCACAGAACACCGGCTTCAATGCGGGGGTTACGGGTATAGTTTGCCGAACCAACCACACTGATCCCCCAGTTATCGTTTTCTATGACAGTGACCTTGGCATGGCACTTGGCGGCTTTGATATCCGTGGTGATCTTTTGAAGGAACTGCAGCTCTGCCGGTTTTCGGATGCCGTTACGGTAATCAAAGATGCCTTTAAGTTCAAGGATCAGTCCATGTTCTATGAACTGATACAACTGGCGAATGGCATACTCAGAAATTGCCCAGGTGGTGAAATAAACCCTTGCCGGTCCGGTTTGGTCCAAGAGAAAGAAAAGCAGGTCATGGGTTGACCAGTCACCCAGGGAGGCATAATGTACAGACTGTCCATCGATAACCTTTCCAAAGACCTGGTGAAGCTTCTCATTGGCTTTGCCAATGGTCAGGAGATTTGTGCCGGTAAAAGGAACTGAAACAGATTTTGGCCTGTCCGGTTTTTTCTTTGCTAGATCTTCGGTCGAAAACAGGCTCATTTATTTAACCTTTCCGTTATTTCATCCAGTTCCAGTTGGAATTTATCCAACAACTCCTGGTTCCTGGGCAATGTTTTGAGTTTCTTTGAATCCGCCACCAGGCGTTTGTACCTGGCAATATAGGTACGAACATTATTCTGCCGGATGATCAGCTCAGCTTCACCCATTTCAGAAATCTTCTTGGGTTCATCATTGACCGGCGCCGGGGGGATCACACCATGTGTCTCAAAATGGGCAATCCTTTCAGTGATCTCCTTGAGCTGGTCATCGATGTCCAGTATTCGAAAGGCAATTTCTTTTCGCTCCTGGATTTCCCGGTATGGAAGAACTGCATGAAGGTTATCAAGCATTTTGTAACACATTTTCTGCTCCGATCGAAGTCTGGCAATGGTGGTAACCTCAGAAGGCAATAGCTGCACTGGTTGTAAAGCCTCCTGCTTTACCGACGGTTTCTCTAAAGCAGAAACATTCTCGAAAGCCGCCAAATGTTTGGCAATCTTGCTCAATTCATACGAAAGAGTCAACCGATTTTTCACAGTTGCTCCCCCAATGCGCAGCATTCTGCCGATTTTAGTGTTTTGGGTGTAGCGTTCAAATAGAGCAAGACCGGCTAAGTAGTCCTGGTCAGCCTGCATCCAAAAAAGAATTTCATTGTTCATGGTGCGAAAATATTACTGCAATTGCAGTATTTAAAGGACAAAAAAGCCTGCCAGATCACTCCGACAGGCTCTTAACTAACCAATTATGAAAACACTATGAAAGCTTCATTGATTAAATTACGGGAGGATTGGGATCCATTACCAGTAAACCTTCGTAAAAGGCCATCGGCGAACCCTGTTTGCACAGGAACCCGAACTTGTGACCTTTATCCTTGTCAATTTCCTCGCCCCAAGTCGTTTCGATAGTTTCGATATGAACCAGGTTGCAGGGTTCACCGATCAGGTAACGTTTGTTTGAGGCGCAGTTCTGAATGATGACAATCCCTTTGAAGTCGATGCCAAAGTTCTGAATCCATTTCTGCACAGCCTTTTCAATTCCCGGGTAGAACCCTTCCAAACCGATCTCATATCCGCCACAGTCCTGGTTGGACCCTTTGAGCTTTTTCTGTGACGGTTTGATGGTCCCCTGGGTCATATAGAAGCTGTGCATAAATTTACCCGTCTTCATTGCGATGTCCGCGGCCATGGTCACCCCATCGGTATCCCTTTGCGGAAAGGTATCCCAATCGATATCCGCTTCCTGGATCAGGATGATCTCGGATTTTATTCCGCCACCACCTCCGGCATTTCTCACGGTGGGTTTTGCAAGGTCAAAAAGTGATATGCTCATATTTTTTTATTTTTTAAGGGTTAAGCAGGAACGTAAGCAAAGACAGCTTCTTCAATACCGAAGCCTACTGATTCGTACCAGTCGGCAAAAACCTTGATCTGACGATCAACGCTTTCGATAGAAATATTGGAGGCACCATTGTTGCGGTTCATCAGCCGGATAAAGTTTTCCTTGGGAGTGGTGAAGATGAGGTTTTCGCCAGCCATGGATGGCAATGGAGTCAGCGTAAGGTTAGTACCTTCAAGCATGGTTGTCATGCCATCATAATTCGTGTCGGTACCATGAAGGTCGCGGCGTTTCTTGTGATAAGCTGCAAACCATTTGCGCGACAGAAAAATGTTCATTGCCATATCCTTGTACAAATCGCCCACCTGGTCACCGAAGGATTCCAGCTGATCAAACACATTGTCAACGGTGAGCGCATCCAGGGTGATGAAATTCATGTTTGATCCCCCGGCGGTGTGCTTATTCTTCAAAATCGTGACAAAGCCGTCCATCGAAAGGCCCAGCGCCTGGGCTGTACCTTCGACCGGTGGAACATAATGTCCCTTGCCGATGAGTGCAAGTTCGCGGTTATCCATCACCTTTGGCATGATGAGTTGTTCGATGATATAGCGGGTGATCGGCCATACCTTACGGTCAATCGACTCATCACCCATAAACCCGAGCCATGAATCCATGATTTCATCGGGATAGAATGAAAGGTCGATCTTGTGCCGGCGCTGCAAAATCTCAACGGGAGTGAATGCAGCTTTTCCTTTCGGGGTCCAGCCTTCCTGGAATCCCTGAACGAGATCGGAGATCACGGCCTTTGAAGCACGGTAAACCAAATCCTGTGACTGTTTGGTGGTCATGAAGGTTTCAGAGTAGGTGGGCTGGGTCAAAAGCCGCAGAATATCTTTCTGGTTCGTTCCTACGTATGTCCCGAATGCGGCTTTAAGTTGGGCTAATGAAATTGTTTCGGCCATTGTTGAAAAAATTAAGTGTTAACGTTTATGAGCAGAATTCATCTGCGATTTTGTCATGTGCATACACAGGTTCATCGATGATGCTTTCAATTTTGTCTGCATCTTTAGTGGCAACGGTCTCCGTGGCGGCATCCTCTTTCTGTAAAGCCACAAGCGCGGCTTTGGTGTCTGCATGGCTTTGCTGTTCGTCGGAAAGAAGTGTTTCCAATTCCTGGTTACGGGTAGTGACATTTCCAAGTTCATCGTTTAGCTGCTGGACCCGTTCCGTTGTCAATTCCTGCGCTTCAAGATCTGCGGGGTCCATCTTGAAAAAGCCCTGAATGGCCTTCCATGTGTTGTTTATTTTCATTGGTCCTGAATTTTTGGTTTCATTTTGAATTGAAAGTTCTGTGATTACTGGTGACAAAGCCGCTGCCACTGTGATCGCATATTCCAGAGATCCGATCTCATCGATCAGTCCCAGGGCAATTGCCTCAGGGGCAAAATACATCTTGCCGGTCAGGGTTGAATCATCCACGGCAGGCCGGTTGGTTTTGACAGAGGATAAGAATTTACTATTGATCACATCCAGAACATTTTTCTGGTATGGTTCATAGTTACCTTCTAGCACCTGGTTAAGGTCAGCATTCTTATCAATCGAAAGACTGGCATAGACTTCATGGAACTTGACTCCCTGTGATTCCAAAGCTGGCTGGAGGTCTTCCACCATCAGCATAGTTCCTATGGACCCGATGCGATCGAGATCAGAGCTGGCGATGATCTTGGATGCCCCGGAAATGATCCAGTAGGCTGCGCTTGCTGCCATACCTTCGATGAAAGCAATAATGGGAGTTTCAGAATTCTTGACGGCTTCAGCCAAAAGATCGGTACCGGTGACCTGGCCGCCGGGACTGTCAACAACCAGGAGAATACTTTTAATGTTCGGATTCTGATCAGCCGATTTTACATCGTTTAATATTGACTGCGATCCTCTGGGGCCGCAAGGCTGATCGTATTTGAGGATTTCCGATCTGATCGGGATGATGGCAATAGACCCTTCAGGGATGTTGGAATCAGTAAACCCGAATTTTTGAGATTGATCCCCTACTCCGCTGAATACATATGAACGGTTTCTCTCCCTGGCCAATGAGTGATCACCTGAAGAAATACTTTCACCTCTGAGCATCGAAAGGATGATCGAAGCATAAGCGATTGATCTTTCTTTTGAGATAAGCCAGGCATTTGAAAGAATTTCGGTCAGGATGGGATTCATTGTACCCTTTATTTGAGGATACAATATTATAATGGTATGACGGCCAAATAAAGGACTGAAAGAATTCTAATCTTCCTGGTTGATTGGTATGCCTGAGGAATTGAGATAGGATGCTGGCTGGGTGAAATCCCCGGAAAAAATGATCTCCCAACCGTGATATCCTTCAATGACAGCGGGTTTAATCAGTTTGCCTGTTTTTTTCATTGGGCAGTCCAGGGTGCCAAAGAATCGTGACACTCCATTTTTATCCCTCAGGTTAATAATCAGGTGCCGGTTATTGAGGTTGCGAAGGATAACTTCAACGTCCGGACGATCTTTGGGAATCAGCATTTTAATCTGGTAGTTGTATTTCATCCCCCCAGGAGTGTCTTCTTCTTTACCATCAACCTGGATGGATTCAGGTGAGCCGTACAGATAGTTCCAACTGCGTGCGGGCTTTAGCGTTATTGATCCGTAAAGAGTATTCGAGTTGATGATGAATGAGGCGATATCCTCTTTAAAAATGTATTGGACGGGATTGACCCCACCTATATTTCCATTGTTATGCCGAAAGACTGTCATATCTATAAATATCTATATAATAAAAAATAGATGACCGATCATCATCCGTTTGTTGGCAGCAATTCCACATTTAAGACTTTTTTTCCGGCCCCGGTAATATGCCTTCGAAATCATGTCGAATGTGATATCATCGTAATTGATATTCATATCTGCACAGAACTGTAGAACAACTTTTTTAATACTCCCCTTGGGGGTATGCTGCTCTCTCAGGTACCGGACTTTATCATCGGCAAAAACCCTGAAGTGAAGCCGAAAGTGAGCTTCAATAATATTTTGAATATTGATCTGGTTCTTTTCTGAAATCCATGCGGTATTGCGCCTGGTTTCAAGTGATCGGTAACTAATAATCCCAAACGTAAACAACTCACGGTCGGAACCTGGTAATAGTGGCTTGGCTTCCATCGGGCGAAGCTCGATGAAAGGTGCAACAAGCCTTCCAAGGTAAGACCGTGATGTAGCCATAAGGTACGGGGTTTCATGTAAATTTCCTTCTAACTCCATCACATAGCGGATGTAATCCTGGAGCGCCGGTTTGAGCCTGATTGTAATTGTCGGTCGTTCTTCTGTTAGTTTCATATTTGCGAAGGTAATTCAGGAGTAATGAATGTTAAAGGCCAATCTGTGTAATCGTCTTTAAATTAGTTTTTCACCAGCACAGGTGCCAGCCCCCCTATTCTTCGGAGGGTTCTGGCAACTTCGGTTTTCTTGTTGCATTATAAAATTTCATGGCTAACTTGGACATATTGAGCCAATTGCCCTTAAGAGGAGTTTTAATATCATAACCACAATCACCCATTACCTCTAAAATTTTATAAAGAGATTTTTCTAGCTGATGACGAATTTCCTCTTTTGTATAAAGCTGATCCTTATCAGTTTCCTGATCATCATGCTTTAAAAGGAATGTATCAATGTCTGAAATGGTGTATGTTAATAACCATTTTAAATTCAATTTTTCTTCTTTTCGCATTTTTTTCGATTTTAAAACAAAGCAAAGGGAACGGGACCTGAGCGCCAGCGGAGTTTTTGTTTGCTTCCCCGAGTCCCGGCCTGTGCTCATCAGTTAAATTTCTTTCTTGATAACAATACTCCTGCAGGAAGCCAGGCAGGATTTCTAACATGTCCCTTCATTTTTTGAAGCAATTTATTCAGCTTGGACAAACACACGTTTATCTTCAAGATGTGGCCCTAATATAGCCCTGGTTAGATTGATGGAAACATAGCATACTTGATAGAAACTGGCATCATCAATCCATTGAATGAGGAAAAGCAAACCAATCCTGCGTTTGCCATTAACTATAAAATCATCAATAGTGGCAAGCCGGAAGTTTTCAGGCAGGGCACTATAATATTTGAAACCGCTTCGATTAATTTTAAATTCCGGTAGATTCATTGAGATGGAATTTCTTGGTCAATTCAACAAATAAAAAAAAATAAAGAGGTTGCCAGAAGTAAAAAGCCATTCCTACAGTCCTACGCGTCCTACAGAGTCCTACGCAGTCCTACAGAGTCCTACGCTTTTCCCACTCTTAATAATATATAAATCAATAAAATATATAATTGAAGGAGCGTGGGACTGTGAAACGAGCAATTCAGCATAAAAAGTCAATTAATAATTTTATTTCAACGACATCAGAAAGGAGGCTCCTGGTTGAGATCTATCTCAGCCTGGAGGTCTTCGGGAGGTTGAACCTTCGGAACTTCTTGTTCAGCAGCACTTTTAGCATTTGCAAAAGAGTCTCTGATAGTACGTTCTAAATTGATATCTAATTCGCCAGGACCGTATTTAAAAACAAAAGCAGATGTGTTACTGGTATCAAAGCGAACATGGGGAGCGTTACCAATGTAAGACTTATGGTTTTTGAGGTAATGGAGAATTGAAACGAGTTCAATACCATTCTTTCCGGTTTGCTGGCGCCATTTTTCCATATATAGCGGATGCACCCTTGAAAACCGGATAAAAAGGAGTGTCAATGGCGGGTCAAATCGCCGGGGAGGAATTTCTTGACCGTCCTTATCAGTGTATGCAAGGGATGGCGTAACATTGATCTTAAAATCTACCCCTGCTTGGATTTTGCCTTCATCAAGAAGATACTCGACAGTCTTCCAGAAGTTTGAAATAGATTCTGAACTGCTGATCTGTTTTGACATTTGAGCAATATCATGTTTAACCTGAGCGTACATCGTTTCATAAGTAAAACTTAGCTGCAACGGGTTTGCACTCTCAAGGATTATCTTGACAGGCGCAAGCAAACAGCAATAGTTCCTAACAAGTCGTTCATCAAAGGGAAGCTTGGCAGCGATCATTTCCGCTTTAAGTTTCTCCTGGATAGTCGAAAATGTCATTGCAAAATTTTCTTCCATCATTTTACGGTATTCTAATATGTCGCAGACTAGGGAGCTGATACCTTGAATTTCTAATTTTTTGAGTTCCTCATACCTCTCCATTTCCGTTGCTGAATATTTCCTTTTTATAAAGGATAGCAGGCATGATCTGGTGAGTAAAGAATTGTCATCGAGCATGGGTAGGTACTGGCCTGAAATGCAGAACGAGCCATTTACCTTTGTGGTAGTGGTTCTGCTATCCTGTGTCATTTTGCCTTTTTCGTGCCCTACCCCGTCATAGGCTGCTTTCAGAAGCTGAAAGCGCCTTATATCAATGTCGTTTGAGTATTCATCCAGCCAGACGATACAATTTTTTCCCCGGGAAGCCTTTCTCGAAAGGCCGACATGGGTACCTGAATTGAGGTTAAAAGCAGGAAGGTTGTGAAAGAAGAGGTTTGACAATGACCAGGCCATTTGACTTTTTCCGGATTGCTTCTCACCGAAGAGAAACAGATGAGGGAAAATTTTATACTTTTCGTAGATCAGGTCACGGAAAACCGTTGCAATTGCAAAGGCAATAGCTATGACGGCATTACTGCCGTAAACATCCGTCATAAGAAGCGACCACTGGCCAAAGGTGCAGGGGGCTTGATTATAGACAAAATAGCGGTCATTTTCGTATTCATCATCATCCTCCCTTACTCCACTGTAAACAACAGAGAATGCCGGTGAGAAATACTTTTTGTCAAGATGGGAGGTTATTCCGAAATCATCTACAGGCTGCCAGGAGCCGTTGTAGATGCCATTGGCGAAAGCGTAAAATCCTTCACGCTGCCAGCCGAGTGTTCTTAGTTCATTACACATTGGAAAATCATTAGAGATGAATTCAAGAATTTTTAAATAATGAGCTTTCCCTCCGGACCAGATGAAGTTTCCTTCACCGTAAACATAAGCCTGGAACTGCTCAACGCTAATAAAATTTTTGGAAGGAATATCGATGATCTTTGATTCGTTCCATTCATTTGTGATACGCACAAGGCGTTTGTTGTCAACTTTCGAGTAGATATGAAAAAGTGGTACGACAATGAAATTGGAACCTTTCACCGGCAACCCCTCTTTAGTATGGAACCAATAGCAGTTTTTTTTTACGAACCACCCTTGTTCATGTGTAGGATCATTTTCATCTTCAATGAAGGTTGCTCCCCGGTCAAACTTCGGTTTTTTTGATTCATCAGACAGTTTTTTGAATGTGTCCGTAAATATTTTTTTGGATATTTTGAACTTCTTTGAAACGTATTTGAAAAACAGCTCAGCCGAAGCCGGGTCCTTCAGTTCAATGAATTCTTGGCAGATTACCGAAATGGCATCGGATTGCTGAAAAATGTTATCTCCTGCTTGCTGTAATGAAATTTCGGCTGCAGCACAAACCTTTTCCTTTTGGCCAGCATTAGTGTCGAGAAGTTCTATGTTTTCATCCACGGAATATACTCCCCATATCGTTAACACCAAGAGCCATTATTTCATCAACCAATTTTACCCTTTCTTCAAACTGATCAGTTAATTTCAAATGTGTGAGTACGGATATATGCGTGTTGATTTCTCTCTCGTGCGCCAGTGCAGCTCGCAAATAGATATTCTCCTCTTTGAGTGCATAATTTTCTTTAAGGACCCAATTGAGATTCTGCATGTAATCCCAGGCATACTTCATTATATCACTGGTCCTTTTCCAGAACTTCCACGATTCTGTTTGTCCTGTTTTTAGTTCAGAATTGCCAAGAAGGGTGTTTACCTCATGGATCCTGTCCATGAGCATACCAGGCGCACCCTCAAAGAGGTTTCGTTGAATTTTTGCCATGGATAATTAAATTGAGGGATGAAAGTCTTGCTGTTCAAGTCAAAGTTTTTCTTCAGTTGCATTTGGGAGTTCAGCTTCAATTGCCAGGATTAATTGATCGATACGCTCGATAATGGTTATATGATCCTGTAAATCTCCAATTATTGATTCGATCGAATCCTTTGTCATCAATCCTGTAATAATATAAGGTGAGGAGAGCATCACAATCTTCAACAGTTTCAGGCTTCCCCACATAATGCGAAGATCCGGATGACTCATGTTGGAGAATGATTTCATTATGCAGTTGCTAATGAGTTATCTGAGACAAGCTGTTGTAGAATTAGCCTGGTTCTCTCCTGGTCAAGTCGAACTTCCGTGAAGTGCCCAAGGGCTTCATTCATGACATCCTTATTAAATCGAATATCATCCGGGTTAAGACACATGTTGATATAGTTCAATGAATAGTCGTGTGATTCGCCAAATTTTACAATTAATCGGTCATGGACAATTCGGGATGTTCCATAAGGAATGTTTTGGAAAAGAGAGACAAAGTCTTTATTGTTTTCAAAAAAACTGTGTTTTTTGTTTGGTTTTGTTCGCTTCATGTTGTAGTTTTGTTCGTTGTAAGTGAGTTAATTGTCGTTAAGGTGTTAATTTTTTGAGACGGCAAAGAAACAATTAATTTATCTACAAACATAATTAATTATGCTCAACAACACTTATTGAGAATGAAAACAAATTTAACTGACTGAAATGGATAGCGTAAAAGATTTTGGAACAAAAATTTCAAGGTGTTTATTGGATCGGAAATTGCACATCAAAGACTTTTTGAAGCAATTAAAGGAGAAATATCCGAATGAAAGAGGGCTGACTGAAAACGGATTTCGCTATTCCTTGAGAAATGGGACCTTGAAAATTTCAACGTTGGCGAAGATTTCAGCCGAACTTGACATACCAGTTGATTACTGGTTCATAGAACAAGACAGAATCGATAGGAAGTCCGATTCAAATGAAATTGATCGATTAGAAGCCAGGATAGTTGAGCTGGAGCAAGACAAACAAAATCTTCAAGACCTGATCAAAATACTGAAGGAAAAACTAAAATAAATAGTCTGAAGGAAAGAATTGAGTGAAAAAAAGTGTGAAAATATGGGTTTGTGCAAACGTGCGCACGATTGTTGAAATAAAACGTAACTCAAATTGTTGAAAACTCAATATGAATTAGAAAATTACGGATTATCAGCACACTAACAAGCACAATATATTTTGTTTATAAACAGTTAACTATCCTCCCAATATTAATTATAGGAAATATTGTTCGAAGCTTTTCTGTCCGTTTTACTTTTCAGTAGGCACCTATTATCATGATTAAGATGGCAATTCCCCTTAATGAAAAACAACATAAGTCTTTTTCATGATGTTCTTTTAATGATTCACAGTCAGCATTTATCCGAGATAAAGAAAATGAAGTTATTCATTCAAATCATTTTAAGGGGAATAAAATAGTTGTCTGCCATTTCATGGTATCCTTTTCTTGATGCGGGTCTGTAACATAGATTTCCCAAGGAGTTTCAACAGGAATCCTGCCTATTTCTTTTATGTATTGGTCGAGAATGTTATACACGATTCCGGTCTTATCGTAGGAACCAAAATATTGAGCAGCGACGACATCCTGCTCTGGGATATTGAGAACCTTAACCCTTCCTGATCCTTTGGATGCATTCTCAACCGGAACCCCAATGTTCATGGTGGATTGTTGTCTGACAGAATCCCATTTCAAAAAAATTGCCAATGGTGCCCCGGAAACTTGAATCTGGTGTGTGTTGATATATGAATATATTTCATTATATGCTTTTGACATGATTTCAGGATATGTGTCAGGTCCGGCAGAATCTGTCACCACCAAAATAACCTGGGGTGTCATCCGAAATTCTTCAATTTTTGGCCATTTCGAGCGTGCTTCTGCAACATATTTGAGTTTGAGAAGCCCTTTTTCAAAATCCAGTCCCATCATTCTGTCCATTAATAGTCCCATGTATCTTGAAACTGGATTATATCCAAGGTCTCCCTGGTCAGTCCACACCACTTTACAACTGTCGCCGGTACGTTCGATTGATATCCTGCCTTTCGATTTATGAGCGCCATTATTAAAAGCTAAATCGTATTCAACCAATTCATTTTCTGCAGTTTCTGTTAAGATCATCTCACCTTGTCCAAACTTTTTTCCACTCCATCTCCATGATGAACCGACCAGCCCTCCGGTACCTTTCAATACAAAAACAGCAGTTGAATCAGCCTGTTTGGTCCATGGTACCCATAAGTTCCAACGGTAGAAATTGCTGGTCATTTGATATAAAATAGCTGGGGTTGAATTCACATACCGAACCCGTTCAACTTTATAACTCTTTGGCAATAAATATGATATTATTACCAAAACAGCAAGGATTCCAAGAATCCAGTATAAAATCTTCAATATTGTTTTCATATGGCAAAATTTTATTTGTGTAAAAATAATCCGTATTATGATGAAATGCAAAAAAATCGGGAAATAATACTATTTTTGCCTTTACTCTAAAACACTCTGATGAAAATTGCTGTAACAGGCGCCAATGGTCACGTTGGAGTCAATCTTTGCAAAAGATTATTGGAATCAGGACATGAAGTGAATGCCCTGATCCATCAAAATGCTGAAAATCTTAAAGATCTTCCGATCCGACTCTTTCAGGGTGATCTGCTGAAAAAAGAAACTTTGCTCTCCTTTGCAGATGGCTGTGAGGTCATGTTTCATCTTGCTGCAAGGATTTCCATTACGGGCGACCAAAACAGTTTAGTTACCGAAACCAATGCCACCGGAACAAAGAATATCATTGAAACGGTAAAATACTGTAAAATAAAGCGATTGGTACATTTCAGTTCCATTCATGCTTTTTCACAGTCACCTTCGGATGAGGTGCTGGATGAGACCCGTCCGTTAGTTTCACATAGAGGCTTCTCCTATGATTGTTCTAAAGCAGATGGTGAAAAATCAGTTTTGGAAGCTGTGAAAACCGGAATTGATGCTGTTGTTGTCAGCCCTACAGCCATCATAGGACCTGAAGATCCCGAACCTTCGCTTGTAGGAAAAGCCGTGATAGACATTTATAATCATAAAATTCCTTCCTTAATACCTGGCGGTTATGACTGGGTTGATGTCAGAGATGTTGTTACCGGTGCAATATCTGCAATGGAAAATGGCAGAAAGGGTGAAAAGTATTTATTGTCAGGACATTATCACAGCCTAAAGGAATTTTCAGCGAGTATTTCGCAGGCAACCGGGCGGAAAACTGTTCAGACTGTAGTCCCTGTATGGCTTGCAAGAGTAGGACTACCATTTACTACACTTTATTCCAGGATTCTTGGAACCATTCCCCTATACACGCATGAGTCATTAACGATTATTACGGAAGGAAGCCGATTGATCAGTCATGCAAAAGCCAAGAAAGAACTAAATTACCATCCCCGTCCGTTAACGGACACAATTGCTGATCTTGTTGATTGGTTCAAGCAGCAAAAACGAATCATTTAAATACATACTGAATGAAAGAATCAACTTTCTATCTGCTCGTGTATCTTTGGATAGTCATTGCACTGGTTTCATTTCCTTTTATACTCAAATTTGCTGCCCCGTATGGAAGACATGCTTCAAAACGATGGGGTGCCATGATTGACAACCGGATCGGATGGATTATCATGGAGTTGCCTGCTTTAATTGTGTTTGCAGGTTTTTATATTTTTGGAACAGGAGCGCACCTACCTGTTACCTGGGTCTTTTTCGGATTTTGGGTTTTTCATTATATTAACCGTACCCTCATTTTTCCTTTCAGATTACGGACTAAAGGGAAAAAAATGCCACTGGCAATAGTTCTCATGGCAATTTTCTTCAACCTCATAAATGGTTCCATCAATGGATATTTTCTGGGAACAATTGCAACTGAAGCGAGATATCCCCTGTCATATTTTGGAGATCCCAGATTCATAGCCGGGGTAGTATTTTTTATTTCAGGGTTAGCAATTAACTGGAACTCCGATTATATTTTAATTCATTTAAGAAAACCCGGGGAATCAGGCTATGTCATTCCTCAAAAAGGATTGTTCAAATACATCTCCTGCCCGAATCATTTCGGAGAGATCGTTGAATGGTCGGGATTTGCACTGATGACATGGTGTTCTCCGGCAGTAGCTTTTGCTATATGGACCATGGTAAACTTACTACCCCGGGCAATGCACCATCACAAATGGTATCAGACTACATTTCCGGAATATCCTCCAGAGAGAAAAGCGGTTATCCCGTTTATCCTGTAATCTGGCGCTGTATAATTTTGTAATCCAGAACCGATTTTTGATTTTTCACAAGGTTTTTGGATTGAACCTCTTTCGGACCACTATAAAACAACGATGGGAACCTCCTCTGGCCGAAGCTGTTCCCATCCCGCATCCGGTCGACCGTAGTCTTCCAGGGCGTCCAAGCTACAGTTATTGTGGGTGATCTTCTCAGTCAGGGTCTCCCCTTTCTGTTCGTTCCGGCTTTCGGTTTGAAAAATCCTTTCGGATCCATCTCCCTTTCGTCCCCGCTGTGAACTCCCCCGTGTTGTCGGCACCTTTCGGAGCGTGACTTATCGGGCTTTGCCAGGAGTGCATGTCGCCTTTCGGTTTCTGCTTTCACCAGCGTGTTTTCCAGCGTCCCTTTTATCTCTCACTTGAGTTTCCAAATATACTGCAGGCCATACAGGTAAAGCAAGTTTCAATCTCAGCAGTTACCAACTCCCTTTCAACAAAGGTTTTAAACAAAATGTTAATAAACAAGTTTTTTAATATATTTATTTACAGAACATTAGAACAATCAAAAAGTATTGTGTTAATAAAATGTCAGTAAGTTGTTAATAGGAAAAAATTTTAATTATTCGATTGCTACTGTTAAACCGCGAACGGCCATCTCTTCGAACAGGGGTTTAATTTCATCATAATCACCGCTTTTAACTGCACATTTTCCCGTGTAATGGGCTATGAGTGCGCACTGTTCAGCTTGCACAGGTTCATGATTGCAGATTTCGATCAGCGATTGAATTACGAAATCAAACGTATTCACATCATCATTATACAATACCAGATTTTTTTGAATAAGGTTCTTTGTAAAGGGATGTGATACTGGTCGGTTTTCTTCTGCTGGCATGAGTAAATTTTATTTGCCACAAAGTTAAGCATTAACAAGCCAAACCAATAACTTTGGTAAAAAAAGAAGCATATGAATTTTGGTCCGTCTGTTTGTGCTCTTGAACAACGATTAAAGAAGCCTCTGCCAGGACGCAATGCTCAGTTGAAAATGGCATCCATGGTCAGAATTCAGAAGATGATTAAAAGTGGTGTTCCCAAGAATGCTATTCGGAGCAGCGTGCTTATTCTGCTCTATCCACACCTGGATACAATCGGAATGGTTCTTATGCTACGTCCGCAATACCAGGGCATTCACAGCGGACAGATTAGTTTACCAGGCGGAAAGGCAGAGCATGCCGATAAAGATTCCAGGGATACAGCACTTCGGGAATCAAAGGAAGAAATCGGCATTAATCCGAATCAAATAAAGCTTTTGGGAAAACTGACTGATTTATATATTCCACCCAGCAACTATTTGGTATCTCCATATATCGGGTATCAGGAGTCCCATCCGAAATTTCATCCTGATCCCGCTGAAGTTGCAAAAATTATTGAAATATCCTTAGATGAGCTTCTTGACAGTAGGAATATCAGGAAGAAGAGGGTAAAATTAGTTTTTGGATTATCACTAACCGTGCCAGCGTTTTACATTGATCACAACATAATTTGGGGAGCCACTGCAATGATTCTCAGTGAATTCAGGGAATTATCTTTAGAAGCACTAAATATTGCGTGCGATGAAACCGGGTAGTTATTTCGATTTGGATTCGGAAAAACAGAAGGAACCAGGAATTCTTCCGGTTTGAAATTCCTTGAGGAGTGTACCGGTGTGGTTATATTGATACGCAGTTCCATTTTGTACGTAATCTTTTGCATCGCTAACGAAAATATGACCTGTCAGGGGATGAATTGCCAGTCCATAAAGTAACCTTCCTTCGGACGGAATCAGGGATTGTGAAGGTAAAGCAGAAGCGCTGACGGCCATCATATAAACTCCCCCATTTAAAAAATAAAGTGTATCACCGGTCGGGTTTATACAAAGTTTACTCGGTACTTTACCAATTTCAGTAAATGTGAATTTCTTTTCAATAATCCTGAGTTCAGGATTAATTCTTAACAAGGAAGGCTGTTCAAAATTATCATATCCACCTGAACATAATACCCATACTTTCTGCTTTTTATCAATTACCATTCCAATGGGTTCTTTTCCAGTGAGAATGCTGTCGGTTATCTGATCTGTCTGGGTATCGATAACGTAAACCACCGGAACCCTGTCGGAAGTCGGATCGCTGAATTTTCCGATACTGGTCACCAGCATGTATCTATCATATTTCAATAAATTTTCAGTCCAGGTGGCAGTCTTGATTACTTTAGAGATGGTATTGGATCTCAAGTCAATGACAGTAATATTTTTCTGAAGATTTGTAATATATGCTTTGGTTGAGTCAACAAATTCCATGAATCTGGGTGAGTTCAGGCCGGGAATGGTAGTCAATGATTTAAAATTGTCGACTGTTACCACTTCAATACGGTTTGAGTTATTTACAATCAGATACCCAAGATTATTTTTGATTTTCATTGATTCAGCAACGTCACCCAAACTCCGGGAGTTCGCTTTCTGAAAAATATCCTGGATCACCAAATTCTTATCAGGAAGGATGACGCTAACGGAAGCATTTCCCCAATTATAATTACCCTCATTAATGATAAAAATTCCGTTTTTATAACTAACCGGTACTGTAGTGGTATCGGGTGGATTAACCGTAACTTCTCGCACGGGATCTTTTGTACAACTGGCAAACAATCCAAAAAAAAGAAGAAGTTTTGTATATAATATGTACCTATGGATCAGTGGGGTAGGAATCTTCACGATTTAAATTTTTCCATTAATTCTTTGTGCCTGAAAAACCAAGTTTAACCGTAATGGCGTAACTAATTCCCGGCATCGGCCGGCTGGCAACAGATTGATAGTCGAGATCAAACAGGTTATTAATATCAAGTTGTAAAGATATAATAAAATTTTTCAATGTAATATTCTTTCCGAAAATAATATTTGACAAGTTATAACCTGGCATCATGGTCAGGTTATCTTTTCCAGTGTATCTTGCACTGACATAGAAGAAGTTATAATTTAGAAAAAACTTCCATTTCTCAATCGACAAGGTACTGTTGAGGGTGTTTTCCGGAATATAAATTTGTTGCTTGCCAATTTTTTGATCATAGGTCGAATTTGCTTTTTCATAGGTCGACCTGCAAAAGTGATAGTTGTTCTTCCATCCGATTGTAAACCCTGATATTCTTAAAAGTAGATTCAAGCCTGCTTCGATCCCGCGAGCATGGATCTCATCAATATTTTCGGGTTTAAACAAGGTGCTATTACCTTCAACCGGACTCCAGGTGATCATGTCGTACAACCAAGTATAATATCCTGTGATGTTTGATTCGAAATAGACAATTTTATTTTTTGATTCCCAATTAAATGTTGCTCCTGCTTCGGTTGAATAACTCAGTTCAGGGTTCAGATCGGGGTTCCCAGCACCTTGCCAATAAAGATCATTAAGGGTCGGATACCGATAATTCCGGGCTAAATTCAGATTCAGCATGAAATTGTATTTATTGAACGGTTTGTATTCAACTCCAAGAGCGGCAATCAATGGATTCAGGGAAAAATCGATGATATCCTCACGGAGAACCAGGGATGAATGAAAATGTTTGTCAAAACTGTAGTTTAGTTCTACAAAAAGGCTTGTCAGCGATCTTGTTTTTCGTCCGGAATAATCATCAGAACGTACCCAGTCATAGGTAAAATCGATGCCTGGCTTTATTTTTAGATTTTTAATTTTCGACCAGGTAAACCGGATCCGGTTGATCCAGGAATAAGTCTGATGAACAGAATTCATGTCAATCGTACTGTTTGAATAGTTCATATACTGGTCATTCAATGCCGATCGAATGAGAAGGTTGTAACCTTTATCAACCAGTTTATATTCCAGTACAGCCCTGACGGCACGATCATGAATTTTTTCCGTTTTGTTGGTGTCAAGATTCGTTGTTGTCGGCGGCAGATTTCTGTTATCTTCACTAAACCAGACCTTTGCCGAGAAAAGGTGACGGTCTTTAAATTTCCAGAAAAGTTCCTGTGATAACCCATATTGATAATAAGATGCATTTTCCTGTTTAACTTCCACCCCGTTGTTGTTGGTAAAGGGAAAATCATTCTGAGCTGAGGTAAAGTTCCATTTTGTATGCGATTGAAGCTTTCCCGTCCCAAAGCAAAGGTTAAGATTGGTTGTATAGATTGAGAAACTGCCAATCGATTGTGAGGCCAGCCCATTGATCCGATTATTCCAATCGGGCATCGTAATCAGATCAACAATTCCGCCAAAAGCACCAGAAGTACGGGCTATGCCGGCGGCACCATACAGAATTTCCAGACCATCGAACTGGGAAACAGGTACCTGAGAAAAATCCATTTGCCCCAACATCGGTGAGTTAAGGCTGATACCGTTCCATTCGACCTGGGTATGCTGCGCAGAAGTACCTCTGAATGATGGCGTTGCCAGGGTACCATTACCATAGGACTTGATAAATATCGTAGAGTGTTCAGAAATTATTCGTGAAAGATCAGACCGCAGGTTGGGGATAAAGAGGCCTGAGTCCATGTGGATTTTTTTAAATCCTTCATTATCAATAACAAAGTTTGCTTTAACTTCTAATTCGGGTAGCCGGAGAGTATCCCTTAGTACCTGGGCTTGACCAGAGACAAGCAAACAAATTGAGAATAGTGCCAAAATTCTCCGAAAGAAATATTTACGAAAGCTTATCAAAAACCAGGGTTAAGCTTATAGAGAGTCATTTAACAATTTTCCTGATAAAGGGTTGCATCCCGTCAAACTTAATGTCAACGAAGTAAACACCCTGTGCGAGGTTACCCAGATTGAGGGTGGTTTTATTTTCAAACACAAATGAGTTATACCGGCGGCCGTTCATATCGAACAAAGTCAGCGTACCCGGAGTGTGAAATCCACAGATTACATTGAGTTGATCCCTTACGGGATTTGGATACAGGATGACCGTCAATAAGGAATCCGGGGCAGGGTAATGGTCCAAAACTGAAACTGCATCCAGGTCAAAGCCACCAGTTCCAAAGGGTGTCGGCCACGGGTCGTTAATAATCCTCCCCTCTGAATCAACACTTTGAAATCCAGGGTTCAGACATCCCCCGACATCAATTATTTTAACATGGGTTATGTTTGAAGGATCAATTCCTGTGCTATCAATAACATCCTCCAGATCGAAGGGAGTACCATAACCCATCCGGTACTTTCCAGCAAGGTTATTTATCTTAGTCGCATCCAGAGTATCAAAGGTTCCAACCTGTACTGATGACTGGGTCAAGGATGTTGACGGAAATCTGACAAACCTTTTACCATCGGAACTCACTTCCACAAAAGCCAGTTCAAGAAAGGAGTTGCTGAAGGAGTTTTCGAATACAGAGAAGTCGGGACCAACGTCATTTTTTATCGGCGGATCAAAGGTCAAAATAGCTATCCCTTGATCGCCTAAGCTGACAACCAGATCATCAGCCGGTCCGCTTCCATAAAGACTACTTCCATAAGTTGCCTTATTTGATCCTTCAAAGGAAACCGTCGTATCGGTCTGATCAATATAACCCCTGAATATTGAGCAGGTATTTGCCCAGCCGATATTGATCATGCTGTCTTTGTAAATTGCTGTAGATCCATATTTTCCGGCAGGGGGAGGGAACTGTGCAGATGCCTGAGAGACAGAAAATGAAAAACAAATCAGAAGAAAAGTGTAAATAATAGCTTTATACATTTCTAAATTGTTCCGGGATCCTGTTGATAACATAAGTCGATTCAGTGGGAAACGATATTGTTGTTGACAAGAACAAACAAAAGTAGGAAAAAATGTCCTTACTGGCATTAATTTCTTAACTTTGCTTAATCCAATTATCCCTATTCAGACTGTGTAATGAGTTTAAAACGAGTTCTTTCCTATGGGATTGTCTGGGTGTTTTGCTTCACCCTTTTAGCGGGAACAGGTTGTTCCTCAAGAAAATCGGTATGTAGCTCAAACAATCAATATTCCGTTAAAAAGCATAAGAAAAACAAAAGTGCATACAATATCCGCTATGAGTACAAATCAAAGCCTGTAAAAAAATCCTATGTTATCAGGAATAGGAGATAGTAACAAAACCGGGTCACTTTTTCTTCTGTTCGATCCCGTTTTTATACTTGATTACAGCCTGGATTTTACCAACTTCATCGTACTCAGTCCAGGTTCCATCTTTCAAACCCATTACATGTGTACCTGAAACTTTTACCCTGCCATTCCTGTAATATTCTTTTGATTCACCAGAAAGCAGATCATCAGTGTAAAAGTTCAATGATTGTAAAGAATCATTTTCGTAATAAGTTTTTTGGGGGCCCTCGAATTTCCCGTTTTTATAATTATATTCTGCTATTAATTTTCCTGATTTATTATACCATTTTGAAGCGCCATCTTTCATATCATCCTTGAAATTTGTCTCTTCCTGTATTTTCCCATTATCTGCAAATTTTCGAAAAGTACCATTCTTTTTACCATTTTTGTATTCACCATCTGAGAGCGGAAAATCATTATATTGTCCATATGATACCGTTTCCCCATTTAAAAGTCCGTCCTTATAATTCTCAACAAGGCTGACTTTTCCTTTACGATCAAATTGAATAGAAATCCCGTCCTTATTGCCGTTGGTGTAATAGTCGATCCGATAAATCATTTTGTTTGGATAGTATCCGACCCAGTTTTTTACTTTTCTATTGTTCAGGTATTCCCCTTTAAAGGTCGCATCACCCTGTTTTTCGATCCAATAACCATATTTATTTCCCTGATTATCAGATTTATTTGTTGTATCAGAAATTTTGTTGTCTTTTGAAGGAGTTTGTGCTTTCATGGCTACTGAAAGCATAAGGAGGATCACTAAAAAAAGGATTTTGTTCTTCATAGAGTAAAATATTGATAGATTGTCAAAATTACATTATTACCGCAAATAAATCAAAGCTTTCATTTCCTGTTACGCGCACTTTACAAAAAGTTCCGGGTGCAATTACCTGATCCTGCCTTTTTATCAGGATCTCATTATCAACCTCGGGTGAATCGAATTCTGACCGGCCAATGAAATAGTCGCCTTCAATGCGGTCAATGATAACGGTCATGATTTTGCCTATCTTGTTTTGGTTCAGTTCATGAGATATCTGATCCTGCGTATTCATAAGTTCTTCGAGTCGGTTTTCTTTGGTTCGGGTGGTAACGGAATCCTTGAATGTAAATGCTGACGTGCCCTCTTCGGCTGAGTAGGTAAAAGCCCCGAGGCGATCGAATTTGAATTCTTCTACAAACTTTTTCAGTTCAAGAAATTCAGACCTTGTTTCTCCCGGATAGCCTACAATAAGCGTTGTTCGGATTGCAACCCCGGGTATCCTGTTTCGAATTTTTTCAATAAGCGTCCGTGTTTCTTTCCCATTTATGCCCCGTCGCATTGACTTCAGGATACGATCGCTGATATGTTGTAACGGAATATCAATGTATTTGCAGATATTTTGGTATGAATTTATTACCTCGAAGAGTTCATCTGGAAATCCATCGGGATAGGTATAGTGAAGACGAATCCAGTCCAATCCCTTGATTTCTGCCAAATTGCGCAAGAGATTCGGAAGGCGCCTTGTATGATGGGTGTCAAGCCCAAAATAAGTCGAGTCCTGTGAAATGATATTAAGTTCTTTGACGCCACCTTCCACAAGGATTCTTGCCTCCCGGAGTATCTCACCTTCCGGTCTGGTAACGTGGTTTCCACGGATAGATGGAATGGCGCAGAAAGAGCATCTACGGTCACATCCTTCAGCAATTTTCAGGTAGGCATAGTGGCGGGGAGTGGTTAGCCATCTCTCACCGACCAACTCTTGCCGGTAGATTCCCCCGAGCCGTTCAAGGACTCTTTTAAAATCATTGACTCCAAAAAAGCCATCCACTTCCGGGATTTCTTCTGTTAGTTCTGATTTATACCGCTCGGACAGGCATCCCATGACAAAAAGCCGACCGATCCTGTCATTCTTTTTAGCTGTTACAAATTCCAGGATGGTATCGATGGATTCTTTTTTGGCATCGTGAATAAAACCACAGGTATTAATAATTGCAGCATCGATATAATCTCTGCCATCCGGGTTATATTGGATATCAAAACCGTTGTGTTCTGCCTGTTTCATCAGCGCCTCGGTATCGACGAGGTTTTTAGCACATCCGAGGGATACAAATCCGATTTTCCGAAAGTTCGGTTTTGTTTTCAATGAAATCAGTTATTGAACAGACTGTCGACGAATTCGATCCGGTTAAATACCTGGAGGTCATCAATTCCTTCGCCCACACCAATATATTTAACAGGAATTTTAAACTGATCTGAAATCCCGATCACCACACCTCCCTTGGCAGTACCATCAAGCTTGGTTAGAGCCAATGCATTCACTTCGGTGGCAGCCGTAAACTGTTTAGCCTGTTCGAAAGCATTCTGCCCGGTAGAAGCATCTAAGATGAGCAATATTTCATGGGGCGCTTCCGGCATTAATTTTTGCATAACTTTTCTGATTTTCGAAAGTTCGTTCATCAGGTTGACTTTGTTATGTAATCGGCCGGCTGTATCGATGATGACGACATCGGTATCACGGGCTATTGCTGATTTCAACGTATCGAAAGCGACCGAGGCAGGGTCGGCGCCCATTCCCTGGGTAATAACGGGGACCCCTACCCTATCGGCCCAGATGGTGATCTGGTCGACTGCGGCTGCGCGAAAGGTATCTGCTGCGCCCAGCAATACACTTTTTCCCGACTTAACAAATTGATTGGCCAGTTTGCCAATGGTTGTAGTTTTACCCACGCCGTTGACCCCAACCACCATGATGACATAAGGTTTTTTCCCTTCAGGAATCAAAAATTCAGTAAAATCCTGAATAATGTTTTCCTGGAGTAACGCTGCAATCTCTTCCCTCAGAATTGAATTCAATTCCCCGGTTCCAAGATACTTATCCATGGAGACACGTTTCTGAATCCGGTCGATAATTTTCAGGGTCGTTTCAACGCCAACATCCGATGTGACCAGTATCTCTTCCAGGTTATCGAGGACCTCATCATCAATGGTTGATTTCCCAATGATGGATTTAGAAATTCTGGTAATGATGTTTGATTTTGTTTTCTGGAGCCCCTGGTCAAGGCGTTCTTTCTTATCCCGTGAAAATATATTGAAGAGACCCATGTTGAAAACCTCATATATAAAAAAAGCTTTTTTCCGAAGAAAAAAGCTTTACAGTAAAATGGTTGACTTTACTAATTTTCTTTATTGGCTAAAAAATCCTTAACCATATCGTTGGCGACAATCGTTTCTTTAAAAACATAAGCTCCGGTTTTGGGAGACTTAACCATCCGGATAACTTTCGTGAAATCTTTTCCAGAGGTAGCTTTAAATGATGCAACAACTTTCTTTGCCATATCTTGAATTATTTAATTTCTTTGTGAACCGTGACTTTTTTCAGGTAAGGGTTGAATTTTTTCAATTCAATTCTTTCCGGTGTATTTTTCTTATTTTTCGTAGTGATGTACCGTGATACACCGGGGACACCGCTTGTTTTTTGTTCGGTACATTCGAGGATCACCTGAATCCGTTGATCTTTACTCTTCTTTGCCATCTTTAAACGCTTTATTTTTCGGGACTGCAAAATTAAACGATTCCCTCGAAAAAACAAAATATATTTCAGGCTAAAATAAATTTCCTAATTTGGCCTGATAGAATTGTTTTCTCATTTATGATGTGGCAATCTTATATCAATGGATTTAAATCTTTCCTTCAGCTTGAGAGGTCGTTGTCGGTCCATTCGGTGGATGCATATGTTCATGATGTCACAAAGATCGTACAATTTCTTGAATCCCGTGGATTGAAGGTCACGCCGGAAACGATTGAATTGCACCATTTTCAGGATTTTCTTAAATGGGTAACTGAACTGGGAATGACAGCCCGGACACAAGCCCGGGTGATTTCAGGATTAAGATCATTCTTCAGATATCTTTTACTTGAAAACCTGATCGACAAGGATCCGACCGAATTGTTGGAATTGCCAAAAATAGGACGGAAACTTCCCGTTTTCCTCAGTGTGGAGGAGATCGACCGGCTCATTGCTCAGATCGACCAAAGCAAACCCGAAGGAAGGCGTAATAAAGCTATGCTTGAGACCCTTTATGGATGCGGACTCAGGGTTTCAGAACTGATTACGCTTAAGATATCCAACCTTCATTTTCATGAGGGGTTTGTAAAAATCACTGGAAAAGGTGATAAAGAACGGCTGGTTCCAGTCGGGCGGGTTGCTCAGAAGGAACTTGAATACTATCTTCAGGAGATTCGACCTCTGGGGAAAATTGCTTACGGTCAGGAAGATTTTGTATTTCTAAACAGGCGCGGGAGCCACCTTTCGCGGGTCATGGTATTCCATATCGTCAGGGAACTTGCGATTCTCGGAGGAATAAAAAAGAAGATCAGTCCTCATACCTTCCGGCACTCCTTTGCCACCCATCTGGTTGAAGGCGGAGCAGACCTGAGGGCGGTTCAGGAAATGCTCGGACATGAATCCATTACCACGACCGAAATCTATACCCATTTGGATCGCAACTATTTACGCAGCACAATCATTCAGTTCCATCCAAGATCAAAATAAACTGACGATCCCAGGTTATTTGAAAGGTGAGTTGGGTTCTTTTGCCATATGGTTATAGACCATCCGGTCCATGAATTTTGGGAAGAATTTATTGAGAAGGACGGTCATCCTTCCCGTTGTGGTTAGAACAATACGGTCTTTTCTTTTTTCAATCGCACGGATGATGTGAGCTGCAACTGACTCGGCCGTCATCAGTATGCTTTCGTCGAGTGGGGTCTCTCCCTGTGCTGATCCATCTTTAGAGAGTGCCACATTACGGATGTTGGATGCTGTGAATCCCGGGCAGGCAATCAGAACATGCAAATTTTTCTTCATGTTTTCGATCCTGACGACTTCAAGAAAACCCTGCATGGCAAATTTTGAGGCAGAATATCCTGTTCGTCCTGGCAATCCTTTATAACCGGCTACCGATGAGACTCCAACCAGTGAACCATGGGACCGGAGCAGATAGGGCAATGCGAATTTTGAACAATACACAGTTCCCCAAAAGTTGGTATCCATTAGTTTCCGGATTACATTCAGGTCAACATCTTCAAACAATGCCCTCATCGAGATCCCGGCATTGTTGATCAGGATATCGATACGGCCGAATTTTTCGATGGTTTGGTTTATCAGGTTTTTGCAATCTTCTTCACGGGTTACGTCGGTCTTCACGAACAATATTTCCGGATGATCTCTTGAAAACTCCGGTTGGTTTAGGGGTGTGCGTGATGCAAGTACCAGTTTGGCTCCCCGGCGGGCCAATTCCAGCGCCAGGGCTTTCCCTATTCCGGATGATGCGCCGGTGATGATGACAACTTTATTTTTCATGGGTTATATCTTTTGAGAAACGCTTTAGAAGTGTTGAAAGAATGCAACGGCTCTCTCTCACTGCAAATGTATCCAATCTATACGATTTTATATCTTTGGCCTGTTATATACCGGATCAGAACAGGTTTGTAATAATGAAATCCTTCTCTTCACCTTATGAAATCATAGCAAAGTAAATGTTTCGCATTTTTGTTGAAATACAGTTTTAATTCTATTTTATGACCGACAGAGAAATCTTTTATCGTCACCTGGGTTTACCCTCCTTTAATGCCATGGATCTTGAAATCGTGAAAGCAGACGGTATCTGGTTTTATGACCGAACGGGAAAAAAATTCATGGATCTGGTGTCGGGGATCACTGTAAGCAATGTGGGGCACCGTCATCCGAAAGTCATTCAGGCAATCAGTGAACAAACAGACAAATATTTGCATCTTAATGTTTATGGTGAATTTATTCAATCCCCACAAGTGAAATTGGCTAAGAAACTGGTGTCGCTGCTCCCTGAAACACTTAGTAACGTTTTTTTCGTTAATTCAGGGAGTGAAGCCATAGAAGGAGCCTTAAAGCTAGCCAAACGATACACCGGTCGGAGCGGAATCATCTCATTTTCCAATGCCTATCACGGGAGCACCCATGGATGTCTGAGTATAACAGGTAATGAATCATTGAAAAACGCGTACCGCCCCCTACTTCCGGGTATCAGACAAATTGAATTCAACAACATTAGCCATCTGGAAGCCATCACCTCCGACACGGCATGTGTGGTGCTGGAAACCGTGCAGGCTGAAGCCGGAATTGTATCAATTCATCAGGAATTCATCGACTGTTTGGTAAAAAGGTGTCGTGATCTGAAAGTTCTGATCCTTTTGGATGATATTCAAATGGGCTTGGGAAGGACCGGTAAGATGTTCAGTTTTGAGCATTTCGGTTTTATACCCGATATTCTGGCCCTGGCTAAAGCGCTTGGCGCCGGGATGCCATTAGGGGCCTTCATTTCATCGAAAGAGATTATGAAAACCCTTGCATATAATCCTGAATTGGGTCATATCACCACTTTTGGCGGGCATCCGGTTTCTTGTGCTGCGGCAATAGCCGGATTGGATGTATTGTTGTCAGAAAATCTGCTCGGGCAGGTGGAAGGGAAAGGCAGTATCCTCGAAGAAAAACTGGGACATCATCCCGGGTTCAGTGCAGTTCGCCGGGCAGGACTTGCACTTGGGATTGATCTTAAAAATCCGGATAAGAAAGAGCACTTTATGAGGTCGGCGATCGGCCATGGAGCCATCATTGATTGGTATATGTTCCGACCCGCTACCTTCCGGATTGCACCTCCGTTAACAATAACTCCTGATGAGCTGGAAGAAGCCTGTCAAAGGATACTTGCTGCCGCTGATGAAAGCCTTGAATAAACGCAATAGATAAAGTAAACTTTTTAAGATTTCATTCGGAATGACAGTTTTTCTTTTACCGGATGAGCCGGTATTTCCACCGGCAGAAGAGGCTGAACCTGACGGGTTGATTGCCATCGGTGGAGATCTTTCGCCTGCCCGGTTATTGAATGCATACGCTCAAGGTATATTCCCCTGGTTCGATAATGGCTCTGATATTTACTGGTATTCTCCCGACCCCCGAATGATCTTGTTTCCAGATCGATTCAAGGCTCCGAAAAGTCTGATCAGAACCGTACAGAAAAATATCTTTGAAATTCGGTTCGACACCTCTTTTTACGAGGTGATCCGCGCATGTGCCGATACTGCAAGGCCAGATCAGGAAGGTACCTGGATCAGTGACAGGTTCATTGAGGCTTACAGTACTTTATATGATATGGGCATCGGGCATTCAGTCGAGGTTTACCTGAACGATTCACTGGCAGGCGGATTATATGGCATTTCACTCGGTGAAGTATTTTTCGGTGAAAGTATGTTCCACACTATCAATGATGCATCCAAGGTAGCTTTTTATGTACTCGTTGAGCGCAGCAAACAATGGAGGATCAGGCTCATCGATTGTCAGATTTCAACCAGGCATCTGGCCAATCTCGGCGCGACTGAGGTACCCAGGGCAGAATATTTACTTCTGCTGAAGGAATCGCTGAACCGCCCGACACAAACAGGCCGATGGTAAACCCCGTGAATCGGAATATTTCACCACCAGACACACAGTGTATTAAAATCAGAAGGATTATTCCGGTTGTCTGATTATTTCATTTCAAGCTTATTTCTTAAATCCTTTGGTACAGCATTTTTATGGACCATAAGATCCATAGTTTTCAGTCGGATATAAGCTTCTGAAACATAAATATAACCATTGTAAGGACTGCCGTCGAGGCCCCAGGAGTTTTTTACAAGATAATATTTGGTACCGTTCTGGTCCCTGGCAATTCCAATGAGATGAAGCCCATGGTCATCGGTGGTCTGGTAGTTGTCAAATTCTACTTGACGCATCTCCTGGGTTATATTTTTTTCCTTGACGGGATGTTCAAATTTCAACAACATCTTTTCCTTTTCTGCATCACTAAGCTTGCCCCAACGGTCTTTATCCATTCCAGTTATTTCACTGACATTTTTATCGGGCACGATGGCAATTCCGCTTTTCCAGGCAAAGCCTTTTTCACTGACATCGGCACCCCAGGCTACCGTGTAGCCCTGGTCAATTGAATTGTCAATGATCCTGATCATGTCATCAAGGGGAACATTATAAACCTCATCCATGGCCCAATTATCGGGAATTTCAATAATGAATTTTGAATAAAACGGATGGTGAGTATAAGATGTAATCTCAACATAATCATCCGGATTTATTCCAAGCATATCGGCAAATGAACGGGGGGTATACTCTTTACCGTTGTATTCGAATTTTTCCGGTATGACGCCCAGGTAGGCATCCACCAAACCATTAAATCCCTTTAGCCATACCGGCGTTAATTTGCGATTTGGATTTTTTGCAACGGCTTCGACGGTTGCTTCCAAAACAGCATCCATCTCACCATGGACCGGATTCACTTCACCAATCACATGTCCGGAGTATGCTGATTCGGGTGTTATTCCATATTTGCGGAACATATTAATTACATCATGGGCGGCACCGCCTGGTCCGAAATTATGCTTTCCGTTAAACCGAATATACATTTCCGCTTTCTCGGGATATGCTTTATGAACCGGAAACATGTCGGACAGATCAAAGGTATCTTTCCCCATACGCAACAGTTCCGATTCGAGGAACGAAATCGTTGAATAACTCCAGCATGTGCTCGAACGATATTGATTTTTTACAGAAGTAGCAGGTAATTTTTTAACCAGGGTAAACTGGTAACCGGAATCAGATTTTTTTTCTTTTTCCTGTGCACAAAGATCCAGGGCGCCTAACGTGAACGACGCAAGGATTAACAAAGTAAACAAGTTCTTCATAGGATTCTTATTAAAGGATATTAATGGATTTTTTAACAGTGGTTCAAAAATAAACAGATTTCATTAAGCAGTCAAAGAAATTAGTTGAATTCTCCGGATTTAAGCAACTTTGATTCACCTGCTCAATCATTCGAAGGGGTGGTCACGGTTAAAATCGGGACAGTAAAAGTCACTGCTATCGAATTCCTGAATCCATCCATGGTGCATTCCAAGCTTCTCCATGGCACTTATGACCTCACGGTACTCTTTGGAGGTCACCCTCCTGCCAAGTTGCGGATGATTGCATACCCGCGGTGTTGGATAATACTGTGCCATAAGTGAAACATGAATTCTTGGAGAGAGTTCTTCAGCAAGAATACGAAGTACCTGAATGCTGTTTTCAACCGCTCCCGGAAGAACCAAATGACGTACTACCATTCCTGATTCTGCGTTCCTGTTTTCATCCAGAATCAGGGTGGAACCTTTCTGCCGAAACATCTCTTTCAGGGCATTTCCGGCCACTTTCGGATAATCGTGAGCATCAGAAAGAGCAGTGCCCAATGAGGAATCACTATATTTAAAATCAGGAAGATAGACATCAATAATTCCTTCCAGCATCTTTAAAGTTGTTACCTTATCATATCCATTTGAATTATAGACCCATACAGGCCGAAAACCCAATGATCTGACACGTTCAATAATCATCAGCATCTGTGGTATGAAATGAGAGGGTGAAACGAAACCGACACGGTTAATGCCCTTCTCCAGTATTCTGACGACATTCTTCACCGTTTCTTCCAGGGTCAAATCCCGGCCTGAACGGTCAGAAGTGTTATCGCTGATCTGGTAATTCTGACAATAGACACATTGAAGGTTACAGTTGGTGAAAAAGATGTTACAGATACCTTTTTCACCGCTTATCACCGGTTCCTCCCCCTTGTGTATGCAAATCGACCCGATATTCTGGCCAGCGTCACTTCTGCAATAGCCCAGTTCACCCTTCAACCGGTTAACATGGCATTCGCGCGGGCACCATGCACAGTTTTCAAGCATAGTCAAAGGTTTTATCACAGATTGATTTAAAGTCATCATTTTTGAGAATAAAATCACCGCACATGAAGGAACTTTACGAACTTAGCGCCGGTTTTATACACAATCTGCACTTTTACAAAAATACAAGGAAATGATGAACCAGTACCGGTACACCCATGTTATCTGGGATTGGAACGGAACTTTGCTTGATGATGCCTGGCTTTGTGTAGCCGTGATGAATGGAATGTTGCGGGAAAGGGATCTGCCCACAAGGACCCTCCGGCAGTACAAGGAGGTATTTGATTTTCCGGTCCGGGATTATTACGAAAAATTAGGTTATGATTTTTCCAGCGAGCCTTTTGAGGAAGTCGGACTGGAGTTCATGGTCCTTTACAACCGGCGGCAACATGAAGCCCGGCTCCATAAAGGTGTTATTGATATTTTGTCATGGTTACGGGATCGGAGAATCAGGCAATCCATACTTTCCGCCAGGGAACAGTCAGAACTCATTGATGAAATAAGAGTAGCAGGAATTTTCCCATTTTTTGACCATATTTACGGACTAGAGGATCACTATGCCCATGGTAAGACTGAAGTCGGATTCCGTTTAATCACTGACATCCACGTTCCAAAAGATCAGATCCTTTTTATCGGTGATACAAAGCATGATGCTGAGGTTGCCCGGGAAGTCGGGATTGATTGTCTACTGATGCCACATGGGCATCACAGCAGGAAAAGACTTGAATTGACAGGGATTCCGATTGTAAAACAATTTGAGGATTTAAAAGAAAGGTTATACAGAAGGCAACCTGATTGAATGGTCGAAAAAACCGTGTATATCACTTAATTATCAACTATCACTTCCTTTGTTACTTGATCATATGAATAAGCTTTTCATACTTTTCATAATAGGATCTCTTCAGGTTTCACCGGTTCGGATTTTATTCGGACAATCGGTAAAAGGAAAGAGCATGCAAATGCATACCATCCATTTGGATAAGAAAAATCCCGATTCTGGTCAAAAATCCCGCAAACGCCCAATCGCTTTTATCAATATTTCAGATTCCGACACGGTAAATCCCGAGACAAGATCAGTGTCAGCTTTTCTTAATAAGCAAAGTGAATTATCGGCAGAAATTCTTTCGTTCAGCAATTTCGTAAGTTTAAAAAAGCAATTTAAAAAGTACCGGATCATATGGATACACGCTGCGGGACCTTTTCCTTTAACCGGGATTGACGGTGGCGCCGACTGGATCGTACGATTAAAAAAGTACGTAGAATCAGGAGGAAAACTTATGCTGACCGGTCAGGCAGTTCATTATCTTAATATTTTGGGATTTGAACCAATGACCATTGAAGACAGTACAAAACAATGCATTGATGAGGGGTATGGGAGAAGGCTTGGTTTCCATGCATTCCGCAACCATCCCGTTTTCGATGGATTGAACGGTGGCGCTTATATTTTATGGCCCTTATCGGACATGACCGCGCAGATTTCAGGTTTTTTCGGGGAAAAGGCACCTGTTAACGGACGCGTGGTGGCTGTTGACTGGGATTACATTTTTTTAAGGGAGCAGACCAAACTTCTGTTCGAGTATAGTCCCGGCTATGGGAAAGTCCTTGCAGTGGGTGGGTATATGAATTTCAGTCTCCCGAACAGGAACCGGGCGCATCTGGAGCTTTTTTCAGAAAACTGTCTGAAGTACTTGTTTGAAGACGGGCGACATGGTCATTACTGGGATTTTTCTCCAAGCAAAGTAATCGCATTTGATTCGGTACCCGTTGTTGATAAACATCCCGATATAATCCCTCCTGCAGTTCCATGGATTACGGGTGATCAGGAACTGTCACTCCGGAACCCGGCGGGTGGAGAGAACTTCTGGGATGTTGCAGGTAAAAGGATGGTAACAATGGGAAATGAAAGACATGGGATTGAAGAGGTCTGGAGCCATCCATTCATGGCGCTCCGGGATTATGAAGCAGGTTTGAAATTTAAAGATACTGATACCGTACTGTGGTTATCTGACCTTCAACCGGCTGTAACTGTGGATCCTTCCTTCTTCAGAAGAGAATATCAAGTCGGAGGAGGCAGATTAACCGAAATCATCGTGAATGACCCTGAACGACCCATCGGGATAGTGCATTATCAATATGAAGGCAACAATGATCCGGACCTGGTAATTCAGTTCAAATCGAACCTCAGGTGGATGTGGCCTTATTCAGAACAAGCAACCGGGAGTCTTTACCACTGGTGGGATCCTGCATTGCAGGTTATCGGGATAAGGGATCAGACCGGAGCCCTCAATGTGATCGTTGGCGCTAACAGTCCGGCACTTATCCATCTTGAGGGGCATTACAATGGATATAAGCAGGATCAAAATCATATTAAGTACTCAAGTATTTCGACTGACCGGATGCAGGTTGCAGGCCTTCTGCAGTACCAGATCCAACAGAAAAAACCACTCGATGTGATTTTTTGCGGAACCAGTGAAGGAACTGATTCGGCCTATCAGTATTTCAAATATGCCTGCAGCGATCCGCATGACATCCTGCTCAGGGCACAACAGAATTCAATGGCGAATCTGAAGGATAGACTTATGGTTACTACTCCCGATTCTGATTTTAATACGGGTTACCGATGGGCATTAGTCGCTACCGATCGTTTCATGGTGCATACACCCACCATGGGAGAAGCTTTGGTAGCCGGGTATGCGACAACGCGGCCGGGTTGGGATGGCGGACATAAAATAAACGGGAGGCCGGGTTACGCTTGGTATTTCGGCCGTGACGCGGTATGGAGTAGTTTTGCTTTACTTGATTATGGTGACTATACAAAAGTGAAGTCCCAGCTCGAATTCTTCAATAAATATCAGGATCTGACCGGGAAAATATTTCATGAAGCATCAACATCCGGCTTTATTCATTATGATGCGGCAGATGCTACTCCGCTGTATGTCGTTCTGGCCGGCAGATATTTCAGATATTCCAATGATACGGCCTTTCTTCGAAAATCGTGGGACCATGTAAAGAACGCCATCGAGTTTTGCTATTCGACCGACACTGATCAGGACCATCTGATCGAAAATACCAATGTAGGTCATGGTTGGGTTGAAGGCGGCGAATTGTACGGTTCTCACGCGACCCTATACATGGCAGGAATCTGGTCATCGGCCCTGTCAGAGGCAGCGAATATGGCTTCGTTCATGAATGACCGTGATGCAGAAAAATACAGGATGGAGGCCGTTACTGTAAAAAACATCATCAATAACCGGTTTTGGAATGAGGAAAAACGCTTTTTCGCTTATGGAATGAATCAGGACGGTTCTTTTCGACACGAGCCTACAGCTTTACCTGCAGTTCCGATCTTATTGGGAATCACTGATCCTGAAAAGGCCGAACCATGCCTTCAGCAATATGCATCAAATCTCTTTTCGACCAACTGGGGTATCAGGATTGTGCGGGACGACAGTAAAATGTACAAACCAACCGGATACCATCATGGAAGTGTATGGCCCTTATTCACCGGATGGGCATCACTTGCAGCATACAAAACCGGGTACGTGGTTCAGGGATTCACATACCTGATGAACAATCTGAAAGTCTATAAAAACTGGGGACTGGGTTTTGTTGAAGAGGTACTGAATGGTGCGGTCTACCGACCCACCGGTGTTTGTCCGCACCAATGCTGGTCAGAAACCATGGTTCTTCAGCCAGCCATTGAAGGGCTTCTTGGGCTGAATCCTGATGCCGGGAGCCAGCGGCTGACCTTCGCCCCTGCCCTGCCTGCGAGTTGGGATTCTTTAAAGGTTAATAATATCCGGATTGGGAATCAAAGAATTGATTACGGTTATAAAAGAAATATGATCCTCCAGTTGTCACAAAGTGCATCGGGAAATCATGGTAATGAAGCCGGCAGATTAAAAAATGATTCCTTGTTTTACCTGGAGTCAGAATTTTCTTTTTCACTTGACCAGGGGAAATCTGTAAGGGTCGAATTCATGCCCTCCTTCCCGGCCGGGACGCGTTTCATAAGGGTCACCCTCGATGGCATTGAAGTATCCCATTCTACATTCAAAACTGCACATTCGATGATATTGGTTGTTAACTTTAATTTACAATCCAAGTCCCGTCTGATTGTTCAGGCTACCGGCGGTATCTCCGTTCTTCCTGTGATTGCTGATCCGAATCCCGGGGATTCTTCTGAAGGAATGCGGATCATCTCATCATACCTCAAAGGAGATGAATACGTTGTCGGTGTGGAAGGAGCAAGATCAACTTCCGGATCGTTCGAAATATGGAGTCAGCGTCCTTTCAGTACCCTTTCTGACAATGTACATTTTTTGGGTCAAAAGCTGAATATCAGCCGGTTCTCTGTAGATTTCGAACCTTCAGAACAGAAATATTCTCAAAGAACAATCATCTTTAAATATGACGATCATTGATCTGATCATACTTACACTTGCATCCTTTCTTGCCGGGATCGTTAATGCAATTGCCGGAGGCGGTACCCTGATCACTTTCCCTGCGCTCACCGCACTTGGAATTCCGGCATTGATCGCCAATGTCACCAATACGATCGCGTTAAGTCCCGGGTATCTTGCCGGCGCTTTGGCACAGCGAAAAGAGCTGTACGGACAGAAAAGGATGTTATGGATACTTTTACCTGTAAGCCTGGCCGGAGGGGTAGGCGGAGGATTTCTGTTACTTCAGACCGGAGAACGGAGTTTCAGGGAAATGGTTCCCTGGCTGATTCTCTTTGCCACTGTATTGTTAATACTTCAGCCTTTAATACGTAAGTGGATCAATCGTTTACAGGAAGGATCACATCATTGGATAAATATTTACTGGGTATTTCTTTTTATCCTGCCAGCGGCCTTCTATGGCGGTTATTTCGGTGCCGGAGTAAGTGTAATCATCATTGCAACCCTCGGAGTAATGATCAACGATACGCTGAACCGGCTGAATGCGCTGAAACAGGTCATTTCATTCGTAATCAATGTTGCAACTGCCTTGTTTTTCATTTTCACAACCTCGTTTAGTTGGACTATTGTAATCGTCATGGCAACAGGGTCCATTTTAGGTGGGATTGCTGGTGGACGGTTAGCAGGGATGATAAAACCTCAGGTGCTCCGATGGACCATCATTACTATTGGATTTATTGTGTCGATCATATATTTCATCAAATGACCCGTTCTCTCTATACCAGTTTTAACAGCCTTGTTCTCACATCAGATGATAAGAAAAATGTGTTCTCAGTAAGCAGATAGGTGATCGGCATTCCTGCAGCTTCCAAGCAAAATGAAGAAGTAATCGTTCAGACAGGATTCAGTCTTAATAATCAAATTTGAGTTCTATGAAATTTAAAATTCTTTTGTTGATCGCTGGTTTAGCATTCATGGCTGATGGATGTGTTTCGGACCGTGAAAAGAATATTCTCGAAATACGGAAAGCGGAAGCAGCATTTGCCCGAATGGCGTCAGAAAAAGGAATTCCTGAAGCCTTCTTTTTTTTTGCCGCAGATAGCGGTATCATCATGAGGAATAACAGACTGATTGTGGGAAAAGATTCAATTCTCGGGTATTACAAAAGCCGGACTGTAGGAGAAGCTCAATTAAAATGGTCTCCCGACTTCATCGATGTAGCCGAATCGGGTGATCTCGGGTACACCTATGGAACCTACACATTCACCTTTCGCGACACCGCCGGAGTTATCAGAGAGAGCCGGGGATTCTTTCACACGGTCTGGAAGCGGCAGCCAGATGGAAGCTGGCGTTTCGTTTGGGATTAATCCTTTTCGATTTTAAAAGCATTGAAAATCATATCCATACCGACCTGAGTCGCGGCATGGTACGTAGCTTCCAGGATATCCTTATCATTCCACCCGAGTTTCTTCAGCGCCTCAATATCAGACTCGATTATTGAATTCGAATCCTTTACCACTTTAAGTATAAATAGAAGCAGCGCAAGTTCTTTTGCATCAAGGGGAGCCTTCTCAGGATCGCGTTTGATCTCTCCGATCTGATCGGGCAAAACTCCATACTGAAACAAAATTCCCGTATTGGCGCTTACACAGTAAGCACATTCTTCCTGTACCGAAACCAATAGCCGGATAATAGCAAGCAGTTTTCCGCTCAGGGTTTTATGCCGCATGAAAAAACCAAGATTGTTTACCTGGGTTTCAAGAACATGCTCACTTGCACTGAATATTTTAAATGCATTGGGGACAAACCCCATTGCATTGATCATGTTTTCATAAATGGAGGCAACCTTTCCGGTAGCCTGATCCTTTTCAATAACGTTGAGGAGCGCCATAAACCTGATTTTATGTGTTAATAAAAGATATAAAATAAATGTAACTTCCGTTCTTATTCTTTATTGTTAGGTCTTGAATTATTTTCAAAGAAAAAGCATACCTTCACCTCTTCCAATTCAATTCTGGTAACATGTTTAAAAAGGTCATCTTCACCGTATTTTTAGGATTTCAGATCGTTTCGCTATTTGCACAAAACTTTAAGCCTATTGAGGATTACATGCGGATCGATGCACGTGCAAGCGATCCTTTGTACACCACTTATGCCGCAGCTATGCCACGTTCGCACCTTTATGGTGACAAGGCATATAAAATGGATTATTATTCCGATTGCAACCCATTAAGTTATTCTTCTGACCATGCCGGTAATTTTTTCTGCATCTGGAAAGTGGATCAGGTGGTTATTCCCAGGATCGGAGAATTTAAATCAAAACCTGTGATACATTATTCATTTCCCGATATGGCAATTTTGGAGTACGAACCCTTCCGTGGTATTCGCGTTAAGGAAACCTTTTTCGTATACAGTTCAGCCATTGCGCTGGTCAACATGGAAGTGCGAAACATCGACGTTGTAAGTCATGAAGTTGCCGTTTATCCTATTCTTGATAATGGAACCGATTCCATCGCGGTGAAAGAATATACCGGGGCATCAGATGGTTACCTGACAGAACGATTTGAAAATCCTTACCGGTTGATCAGCAGTTTAAAGCGTGAATACGGGTACCCTCAACATGTCAGGGATTTCTTCACATCCGGTTATTCCACCTCTTCTCATGGCGCTTATAACGGAAACATGGATCATTTTTACAATCTGATCAAGACGGATTTTTATTCGGATCGCAGAAGCGATTCACTGAAAATGAATGACACGGGATCATGTAACTTCATTGCCTTACATTTAAAAAAAAGACTGAAACCGGGAGAGGTTGTAACGTTTAGATATTTACGTGGTTATCAGGACCAAAAATCCAATCCAATTGATCTTATACGTGAAGTTGATTCTGTCAAGAATCTGATGTTGAGAACATATTATGAGGATAATCTGATCCTTTATTCAAAAATTCCGAAAATAAAATTCAATTCGAGAGATGATAAGATAACGTATATCAGCGCCTTCAACCTGGTTCGTGGCTGCATGTACCCACCTTCTGGAAAAACCACATACAATTTCTATGTTTTCTCAAGAAATCCTATTTGGGGATGGGGTCATGGCCATCAGGTACTACACGAGTCTCTGTCGATGATAGCTTATGCCTATATGGATCCTGTCTCAGCCGAAGGATCGCAACGTGTTTACATAGAACAGCAGCGCGATGACGGGTTGATAGCCTATCGTCATGGTCCCCGTGGGCTACAGGATTACCCGCATAATAACATGAGTACTACCTCTGCGCCATTTTTCAGCTGGATCAATCTGGAGGTTTATAAAGCAGGAAAAAATAAACGTTTTCTCAGGGATGCCTATTCATCGGGGTGCCGTTACATGGAGTGGTTGATGGCAAACCGTGATACCGATCATGACGGAACTTTTGAATGGGGCCCATATGGAATTATCGAGAATGTAAGGGACTGGTACAATGCTGTTTTTCAGGTTTCAGCTGAACGATATCTTGATGTAGATAAGGAGGATATTTCGGATGAACTGGAATGCCTCGACCTGACCCTGATGATTATCAAGGAGTTTCGATGTCTATCACAGATGGCTCAGGAATTGGGCCTTGTCGATGATGTCAGGAAATGGAAGCAACTGGCAGACCAGACTTCGGTTCTGGTTAATGAAAGAATGTGGGATGACAGCACTCATTTTTATTACTCGATAAACAAAAAGGATCATTCATTCCGGTTCATGACCCGTGATCTAAGGAGGCAGGAAATCATCGGATTTCTTGCTTTATGGGCCGGTGTTGCGCCAAAAGAACGTGCCGATCAGATTGTTCGGACGCTGACCGACACCACAAGATTCTGGCGACGGTATGGCATTCCGACATTATCGGCGCAGGATCCCTGGTATAGCCCTTATGTGGATTATTGCTGCAAATGGAACGGGCCTGTTTGGTTATTGTGGAATTATATGGTATACGATGGGCTCCGTGACTACGGGTATCAAGAAGCAGCACATGAATTGGCTATCAAGATGATAAAGAGTGCTGTTGTACAATTATCCAAGAATCACAATTTCTGGGAATCTTACTCACCTGATAACGAAGTGTTGAACTGCCCACCCAACTACATCTGGGATGCCATCCTGGCAAAATTGTTCATTGATGAAAATCAGAAGTAGTACCTTTGCAGATTGACCATTTTTTTATGAAAAGGAATTTCCTCCCGTTGTTCACAGTGTTTATACTGTTTTTATTTTCTTTTTCCGGCTGTAATTCGGTGAACCGGACGGATATCCAGCATCTCATCTCCCCTTCAGCACTGCCTTATCTTAAAAACAGTAAGATGATCCAGGTCTCAAGTTATGATACCTCGGGGGGAGATATGGACATGATCACCATTCCGGCGGGGAAAAAAACAACAATTCTTGATGTTGAAGGCCCTGGTATGATCGTCAGGATTTGGTTCTCATTGAAGTCACCCGATCCATATTTCCTTCGGCGCATCGTTTTGCGAATGTTCTGGGACAATGAATCCAAGCCTTCGGTTGAGGTACCCATTGGTGATTTTTTCGGTTGTGGATTCAAGTATACTCCTTATTCGTCACAATATCTGGGTATGACGGGTGACGGGTTCGTGTGTTATTTTCCGATGCCTTTTGAACGTCAGGCTCGCATTGAAATTCTCAACGATACACGGTATGATGTTCCGGGTTTGTCGTATCAGGTCAATTACCAGAAATTCGAAGGCGCTCTCGAACAGGATGTCGCCTATTTTCATGCATTTTGGAACCGAAGCGTGAGCACCCGGTACGATTCGAATTACACGCTGTTAAAGACCGAAGGAAAAGGACATTTAGTAGGTGTCAACCTGAATATCCAATCTTACGATGGGAATCTGGATTTTCTTTATGGCGATGAGATGATATATGTTGATGGAGAGAAAAAACCCTCAATCAGGGGAACCGGAACAGCAGATTTCTTTTCCGGGGGATTGAATTTTTCAAGCGGGTCCTATAACACACCGTTCAATGGTCTGATATATAAAAATGATTCTTTGGGTCAGATCTCCGCTTACCGACTGTTTATTTCGGATCAGATTTCATTTAAAAAGAATATCCGGGTGACAATTGAACATGGGCACGGTAACAAGCTGACTGCTGATTACAGCTCCACTGTTTACTGGTATCATATGGAGACGCATGCCCCCGTGACTTCGCTTACAAAACCGGGTCAACGAATCCCATTAAGGATTGTAAAACCTACCGGATTGATTGAAGCAGAAACATTACAATTGAAATCGGGAGGACTCAGATCTAAAATCATGGATATGTCGGATGAAGGTGCTGACTGGAGTGGCAACCGTCAGCTATTTATTGAGGCGAGGAAGAGTACTGATTTTGAGCTTATTCTCTCCGGAATTAAGCAAGGGAGTTACCATGTTGACCTCTATTTTACAGTCGGGCCAGTTTATGGGAATGCCGATGTGTACGTAAATGGTATTAAGTCGGGGTCCCTATCCGGTTATTCCCCCTATTTATTACCTCAGGGTAAAATCAGGCTGGAAGGTTCACCGACTGCTGAAGGGTTGATAAACCTGAAGTTCAGAATAACCGGGAAAGACACCTCTTCAAACGGTTACAACGTGGGTATTGACGGGGTTTATCTGACTCCCATACTGTCAAAACCATTGTAATTATTAAAATCAAATAATGAAATTCTATTTCCGACATATTTTGTTTACCCTGATCCTGTTTGGATCCGCAGCCCATTTCCCTGTTCGGATCATGGGTCAATCTTTGGGAAAAGGAAACCAGGTGCCTGTCAACTTCTGTATCGGGAGTAAGGAAATGAAGCTTTTTCAAATGGTCAATGAGTACAGAAGTATCTTTGAGCTTCCTACTATTCCTTTATCAAAATCATTGTGTTACACTGCGTCACTTCATGTAAGAGATTTATTTCTGCACCATCCTGACCAGGGTTCCTGTAACCTTCATTCCTGGTCGGATAAAGGCTTCTGGAAAGCCTTTTGTTACCCTCGGGATGAGGATAAAAAAAACTCTGTATGGGATAAACCCAGGGAGTTGACAAAATATCCCACGAAGGGTTACGAGATCGTCTATTGGGAGAACGAAACGCCTGACATTGACAGTATTATGTCGGCATGGAGGACTGAGACCTATTTTAATGATTTTCTGATGAATACGGGAAAATGGGAGGGTAAAAAATGGAATGCTATCGGGTTGGCGGTTTATGAAAATTTCGCTTGCGCCTGGTTTGGAGAAGCCGCGGATCCGGAAGGTTCACCCTGGGTTTGCGGGAATCCGCCTGTTTTAAGAGGTGCTGATGATGCTCAAACAAGTCCTCGACCGGTAAGTAAAGTGTCGAAAGTAAAAATAAAAAATGATAGTGCTGTAGAATTACCCCAAGTCCCCGGTATCACCGGGAAAGAAGACTCAACCAAGGTTGTCAGGCCTGACAGTACATTCACCTACTACATCATCGTCAGGACCAACGTTTCCAAGAAACTGGCTGAACAAATTTCTAATGATTATAAATCGAAAGGACACAACAATGCCAGGGTCATCGAAAAGAATGGTAAAATCCGGATTTCAGTTTATGAAACCAAAGACCGTTTGGAAGCACTGACAAAATTGAAGGAGGTTAGGAAGACCCTTGTCAAAGATGCCTGGTTACTGAAAGAATGAATGTTCAGTATCATTCGCAATCTTTTACACATCTGAACCCCACCGTAGCATTTCGGTTCAGACCAGGTGCAATGAGCAACAGCATTTCAGGGTGATATGCCGGAAGCGGTCCACCTGTTACATACCAGATACTCTGTGTCGGATGAAAATAACTTCCTCCTCTGATGATGGTAAAATAATATGCCCCGTTGTCATAAATATCGTTTGTCATTTGCCATACATTACCAATCATATCCTGAACCCCGAAAGAACTTGCGCCTTCAGGGAACTGATTAACAGGAGTTAAAAGATTCAGGTTATTATTACAACGGTTTTCAAGCATTATATCACCCCACGGATATTTCCTCATGGCGGAACCCTGAGCCGCGTATTGCCATTCCACTTCTGATGGTAATCGTTTTGCATTCCAGTTAGCATAGGCCTTTGCATCTTCCGGATCCACATAAACGACCGGTAAATTTTCAGTTCCTGAAACAGGTTTTCCATTTAACCAATGCTTTAAGTAATTTGATGTATCTTTTGGTATATAATTACTTTCAATCACAAAATTATAATACTGTGCATTGGTAACCAGAAAACGATCCATGTAGAATTTATTCATTTTCACCTGCAGGGTGTCAGAGAAATCGGGGAAAGCGATGAACGGTTCGAGTGTGGAGGAATCGCGTTGTGTATAAAAATTAAAAGTTCCTGCAGGAATTTCCACCATATCTGCCGGGATGGTCGCGGAACCTGCTGTTTTCCGGACAGTGCTGATAAGTTCGGGGATGCCCTGTCGGAGAAGGAGGACCCGTTCATCCAGCAGTTCCCGGTCGGAGAATAACTGAAGGACTAATTTCTTCGCAGTTTTCAACCCGAGCGACCTGATATCTACCGTTGATCCGGCAGGTGAAAATTCAAAGATTTTCGAATGATAATCCGGATTTCCTGCTGTTAATACGATTCTGGAACCAGTATTTGCCGAGATTTTTAACAAATGCCCCTGAAGTTCGGCCCGAAGTTGTTTTTTAAAGACAGCGAGGCAGCCTACATTTCCTTCTCTTCGGGTTTGAAGCCAACTCCGGTTAAACGACTCAATTTCAACAGGGATATATACCTTTCCTGTTAAATGTACCGTATCAACTTCCAGGTGATACCATAAGTCGACAAAATGCAGTTCTGAACTTTTCTCTTTCAGTACTGATTCCATTTCAAACGATGGAAATTCGAACAAGAGACCGTTGAAGCCTTCAGGTTTCAGGCTGAGTATGGTAAATATTACTTTTTGATCAGATCTCCAGGAATTCACATAGATCGAATCGGTCAGCGTGGGAATCAATGGTACCCAATTATAGTTGTGAAAAACGGAATTATTTTCACGAAGAATCCGAAGTGTTCTGCCCAGGTATGCGTAGTCCTCTCCTAACCAATCAGGACGGCCCGGTCGCATGGTATTCACCTCAACCCCATAGCCATTGAAAAATGAGACCGCTATTTCCCTGTGAAGCCTGTCATCCGCTAATTGAAGCACCCTGAAAATGGCAAAATCAGGCTTGATCAGTTTGTTCAGATTAAGCGGTGGAGGCATTACCAGGGCATCATGAACCCTTCCGCTCACAATCCCGGGCATATCTTTCGGAACCGCCATTCCTTCACTATACATAATGATTCCGGGTTTCACCCTGTCGGCAGTTTCCTGCAAATCCCGACTGGATTCTCCTTTGGTGTCAAGTACCACTCCATCGGCATTGGTCGCCCTCAGCAGTTCCTCCATACCAAATAACTGTTCTTCTTTCCGGGTTCCTTCATCCCAGGGATTATAGGATATAAAATATTTCTTACCGAGCCTATGAACAAAATCGGCCTGGCATTTCAATTCCGGTAATCCACCTGGTAAATCACGGTACATATCCCATTGATTCCGCGGATCAAGCCCGAGTCTTGGCCAGGTCGGCCACAAAGTGAATATGTCATACCCCCCGGTCAACGAATCAAACTCGGTAAAATTCTCATAAAAAGTAAAACGTTGTTGTTCGTAATCATAAAACTTTTTATCCCAGGCGAACTGAAGCAACATAAAATAGGTATTCTTCATCCATCCCAGGTCATCTCTTTGGAAAAGCCTGTTATCAAAGGACTTCAGGTCATACAGCCACCGTTCCTGAAACATCATTTTCATTCCCTGATGCCAATCACCCGAATGAATATCAAGCCACAGGCTATATTCAGCCCATCCGCCTGGCTTCAGGGTCACCTTCCAGCGATCAATCGCTGTTCTTTCTTTATCCCTTTGACCTCTTCTGGCTAAAGCTGTCAATGAAATTGTATCATCCAATGTGATATCTGTAAACCCGAGGTGCCATGCATTATCTGGTAAAACCACTCCGACCGGTCCGAACCCGGGGCGACACAGGACTGACCGACACAGGTATCCGGGCCACTCTTTCGAACCTTCAGCAGTGATATAAACCCTGTCATCACCTTTTCCCAATGGGATTAAATTCTCGATGGAATGATTACTGTGTCCAATATTCAGAAAGTGCAGAAAGTATTTTAATCCGGGTCTGAAACGCTGATCCAATACCATCCATCCGATGATGGAATCATTCAGATTAAAGTGAATGGTATCATGGATCACATGACATTCAGCTGTCACTGAACTGTATTCTTCATCATCAATATATGTTGTAAAAAATGGAATATTATATTTCTGTATATCAATATTATGATTATCAATACTTAAACTTTTTATTGATAAACCATTGTGATCTGTAACTGGAATGAAAAGTTCCCGGGATTGAGAACAAACCAACAAGGCGCCCAGGTTGATAAAGAGCAACAAGAGAAGGTTTTTAACCATGTTCAGGCTTTTCCGTAAAAGAGATCCCGTTGGGTGAAGGCATGTTCATGCTCGAGGAGCCATTTTTTCCTCTTCAGACCCGCTCGGTATCCGACGAGCTTTCCATCGTGGCCAATAACCCTGTGGCACGGAACAATGATCGATATGGGATTGCTGCCATTTGCATGTCCTACGGCTCTGAGTGCGTTTGAATTGCCGATCCCGGAAGCCAGGTCATGATATGTGATGGTTTTGCCGAACGGAATGCTTTGCAACGCATTCCATACCCGAAGTTGAAATTCTGTTCCGTCGAGGTCAAGTTTAAGATCGAAAGTTTGACGGGTTCCGTGGAAATACTCCTCCAATTGTGTTGTACAATCTTTCAAAACTGCCGGTGTCCGGACAATTTTCACACGAAAATCAAGAAAATAGAGGTGTTTAATACCTTTTTCAGAGCCTGCAATTTCAATATACCCAATTGGGGTTTTGAGAAAGGCCCTTTGGATCGGGTTCATATCAGGTGTGTTTTGACTTTTTGCTTTTCCAGGCTAAAAACAGCATGATACCACCGAACAGCAACATACCAATGCCAGACCACAAGTTCACATTGACCCCAAGGGAACGGGAATAGAGCATGGCATCAGAACTGGTAAAAAGGCCGTAAACTGTAAGGAACAATCCCAGGATGCTGAACATCAAACCAATCGGAAATTTTATATCTATGCCCATCTGAATCTTTAGATTAAAAATATTGAAGGTTACGACAATTTAAGATTTACAAATTTAATCCTACCAGAATAAGATTGTGAGAACGGTAAAGATGATCAATACCAGGATAGCAAGGGAAGTTGATCTTTTGTACCAGGGCACATGATCGTCTTTTATTTTTGGTGTAAGCGAATAGACCAGTCCCTTGAGTTCCTCGTCTGTTTTTTTCTGTTTGGTTGAAAGGGATACGACAAGGGTGACCAGTGCGCTGGTGGTGCAGGCGTAGATGGCAGTCCAGAAATTCTGTGCCATCTCAACAGGATAGGCATAGCACTTACAGAGCCATCCACCTTTGACCAGTGTATCGGCGCCTTCAGGATAGGTAATTCCATGATGAATCAGAGCGATCAGGAAACCTGCAAGGAGCCCTGTAAAAGCAGCATGACCGGTTGATCGTTTCCAGAACATTCCAAGGAAAATTACAGCAAACAACGGGGCATTAATCATGGAGAAGATGGTTTGCAGGAAATCCATGATGTTTCCAAACAAACTGGCGAGGTAGGCTGCACCGATGCTTACCAGAACACCGAAAACGGTCGCCAACCTGCCAACCTTCAGGTAATGGTTATCATCAGAGGTTTTATCACCGGTTGGCGGTCGCAAATAGCTCTGATAGATGTCGTAGGTCCACACGGTATTGAAAGCGGATACGTTTCCTGCCATGCCCGACATAAAAGAGGCCAGCAACGCGGTTATTCCCAGTCCGAGTACACCTGCCGGCAGATATTGTTTCAACAACATAATGATGGTGTAGTCCCAGATTGGCTGACCTGCTTCATTCATTGGCAGCACAAATCCCTTGCCCGGGGTATTCATCAGCACCAGCGCTGCGATTCCAGGAATGATAATCAGGAACGGAATAAACATCTTCGGGATGGCGCCGATCAGCGGGGTATTTCGGGCTGCGGTCAGAGAATGGGCCGACATGGCGCGTTGAACGATGAGAAAATTGGTACACCAGTAACCAAATGAGAGTACGAAACCAAGTCCGGCAAAAATGCCATACCACTCTACCCCTAAGGGGTTTGCCCGGGCCGATCCTGTATATTTCCAGGTTGTGGTCCAGGTATCCGGCGCAAATCCCTTCCCTGAAACTATCGGGGCAAGTTGATCCTGCAAACCGTTCCACCCTCCAAGATCCTTCAGACTCAGCAGAACGATGGGCAACAATCCGATGACGATAATGAAAAACTGGAGGACTTCATTATAAATGGCTGAAGACAACCCGCCGAGGTAGGTATAAGCAAGAACTATAGCCGCTGATAATAAAAGGCTCAGGTGGAAGTTCCAACCCAGCACTTTTTCCATAAGGATTGCCAGGGCGTACATCGATATACCTGAAGCGAGAATGGTCATCACTGCAAACAAAATCGCATTCAGTCCACGGGTTTTTTCATCATACCGAAGCTTCAGATATTCAGGAACTGACCGCGCTTTTGATCCATAGTAAAATGGCATCATGAACAGGGCCAGGAACACCATAGCCGGAATGGCTCCAATCCAGTAAAAGTGCGTAGTCAACATTCCGTATTTTGCGCCTGATCCGGTCATTCCCATCACTTCAAGCGCCCCGAGGTTGGTTGAAATAAAAGCCAGTCCGGCAACCCATGCCGGCATGGAACGACCTGCTTCAAGAAAGGCATTGGCATCCTTCATATAACGTTTCAGCGCCCATCCGATCCCCAGGACAAAGACAAAATAGACGATCATGATGGCATAATCGATCCAACTCAGAACAAACCCGGTATCAACCATTTCGGTATTGTTAAAAGATTAATATTGAATTTATTATCGAACAGATAAATCTGTCATGATTTGGAATAATGAAACAAATTTAACAGGATATTTTTATGAATCGATATCTTTGCAGCCATAAAATCAAGAATAAGAGAAAAAAAAATTGAAGACCGGAGCGTTTATTATCTTCTTTACCATTGTTATTACCGTTTACGGTTTACTTAACAGCTACATTTTTATTCGCGGACTACAAGCTTTGCCGGCAGGTTCATGCTGGCGACCCTGGTATAGTGTCGGTTTCTGGTTGATCGCATCGACCTTTATTCTTGCACGGGTATTGGAACGTGCTTATCCGTGCGGATTTACGGGTGTCATCACCTGGATCGGATCGTTCTGGCTCGCATTCCTTCTCTATTTCACCCTGGCCGCCCTGCTGGCCGATTTAGTAAGGTTTCTCAACCATTTCGTTCATTTTTTACCGTCGGCATTGCTTGCCGATTACGGGAAGTCCAAAATGATCCTGTTGATCAGCGTTATTGGAATGGTCGCTATGGTTGTTGTTGCCGGATACATCAATGCCAGAAATCCGCGGATTACAAAGCTAAACCTTCATATTTCCAAGACGGTAACAGGGTCGCGTGAGCTCAACCTGGTGATGGCATCTGATATTCATCTCGGAACCCTGATTGCAAAGAGGAAAGCCAATAAACTGGTTGCTACCATTAACAGTCTGAATCCCGATCTCGTTCTCTTTGCAGGAGATGTGGTGGATGAAGATCTGACGCCGGTAATCATGAATAACCTGGGTGCAAACCTCAGTCAGATCAGGGCAAAGCTGGGCGTTTACGCAATCCCCGGCAACCACGAGTACATCGGAGGCGCCGAGCCGGCCATCCGGTATCTGGAGGAACACGGTGTAAAAGTGTTGCGTGATACGGCCATCCGGATTGATAACCGGTTTTACCTTGTTGGACGGGATGATCGCGATAAAAAGCGTTTTACAGGCAAGGCAAGACGTGAACTGGGTGAACTCATGAAAGGCGTTGACCATTCCTGTCCGGTTATTCTCATGGATCATCAACCTTTTCATCTGGATCAAACAATTCATGAAAAAGTGGACCTGCAACTTTCCGGACACACGCATCATGGCCAGATCTGGCCGCTCAACCTGATAACATCAGCAATGTATGAAATCAGCAGCGGATACCTGAAAAAGGGAGATACCCATTTCTATGTCTCTAACGGATTCGGCACCTGGGGGCCACCAATCCGACTCGGGAATCGTCCCGAAATCGTGCAACTTATTCTAACATTTGACTGACCTTATGCATAAGCCCCGTTTCCGACTTATATCACTTATTACGCTGCTTACCGTACTGGGAATCATACTCCTGATCTGGTCTCTCTTTCCGTTGTTTCATCAGAAGGAACCGGTCAAAGCAGGCGTCTCTAAATCACGCATCGCTTACAACCTGACACTTGACTCCGTTGATATAACATACGGGAAGGTGAAGGGCAACCAGAATCTGTCGGAGTTGTTAGCCAAACTGGTATCACCCCAGATCATTGATCGGATCGGTAAATCAACCTGTGAAATTTTCGACGTCAGGAAAATCCGTTCAGGAAATACCTATGCGCGTATAACATCCCGGGATTCGGCGCGACGTACCCTCTTCTTCATTTATGAAATCAATCCCATTGATTTTGTTGTTTATGATTTCAGGGATTCGCTTCGGGTTTACCGTGATAAGAAGAACGTTAAGATGACCGTTAAGACTGCAACGGGAACCATTACTTCCTCATTGTGGAACTGTTTCGCGGAACAAAACCTTGATGTTGAGCTGGGGTTGGCGCTTTCGGATGTTTATGCCTGGACTGTCGATTTTTATGGGTTACAACGGGGTGATCACTTTAAAGTAATCTATGAAGAAGTTCATGTAGATGGAAGGATGGTAGGGATCGACAAGATTCTTGCTGCGGTATTCAGCAGTGGCAATAAGGATTTTTTCGCGTTTTATTTCCCGCAACAGGGTAAGCCGGCATATTTCGATGAAAAGGGACAAAGCCTGCAGCGATCTTTTCTTAAAGCTCCCTTGAAATTTTCCCGGATCAGTTCGCGGTTTTCCAGAGCCCGCAAACATCCCATTCTCAGGATTGTGAGGCCACACTATGGCGTCGATTATTCCGCACCACGTGGCACTCCGGTTGTAGCGCTCGGAGACGGACGTGTGGGTGAGGCTGGTTTTAAAGGTGGCTACGGACGTTTTATCAGCATTCACCACAATTCATCGTATACCACTACCTATGCACATCTTTCGGGCTATGCCAAAGGCTTGAAGGCCGGAAATCATGTAAGTCAGGGTGAGGTAATTGGTTATGTCGGGAGTAGCGGACTGTCGACCGGCCCTCACCTCGATTTCAGGGTGTATAAAAATGGGAAACCCATCGATCCGTTGAGATTGGAGTCACCGCATGCGAAACCGGTAGATTCCAAGGATATCTCTTCTTTTTCAAAGACCGTCCAAAAGTATAGAAATCAATTATCCGATTAATCGTACGACTCCATCGTAAAAGGATGTTCGTGTTTCCACATTTTCAGTATCAGAAATAGCGGTAAGAGGAACCATGGCGCATTTGCCAGGGTAACAACCAGGGGCGAATGGGTTGCATGAGGGCCCCAGTATTCTTCACTCATAATGATAAATACGTTTGTAAATAACATGGTGGAGTATATAATTGTAGGTATCCTTATCCAGTCCTTACCCCTGATAAAAGCAAAGATCGCCAAAGCATAATAGGGTCCGAAGAATACCACATCTAACCAGATTGTGGCTTTCCACCAGACCGGACGGGCCCATTGGAGGGGATCGAAATTACTACCCCACCAGTGCACCATATCGACCAGGAAAGGCAAGGGCCAAATCGGATAATTGAACTGAGCAGGATTAAAAATCACAATTTGCTCAATATCTACCACGTAAGTTATGAAAGATAAATTCAGAACGAAAAATGAAAGGTAGATATAGTCAGATTTTCGTTTCTTCAGTGGAATTGGGATCCTCATAGATGAATATTGGTTAAATAATGATATGAATGTGTTGAAATTGCCGATCCGATAAACCGGAATAACTTCCTGATTGAACTTTCAAATTCATTTGAAATTCATAGTTTCCTTTTGAATTCTGCACAAAAATAAACTTTTGAATGTATTGAGCACGTCATTTACAATTTCTTTTGCAGTGGTCACTGATTCTGAAAATAAAATTCTTAGGTTTGTATCACGATATACATGGGTTAGAACTTATCAGCCTTTTAAACCAGTTATGAATTTCCTCAGAAACATTTTTCTTTACCTGTTTCTAATGGGTATCGTTTCGTGTCATGTTAATATGAACAACCAGGAATGGGGTTCCAGCGACACACATAAAAAGCCGGCCATCATGAAAAAATCGTTCGGAACTGTTGATGACAAAGAGGTATTTTTATATACCCTTCAAAATGCAAACGGGATTAAAGTCTCGATTACCAATTACGGCGGAATCATCACCTCTATTTTAACTCCCGATAAAAATGATTCATTAGGTGATATTGTACTTGGTTACGACAGTCTTGCTTCTTACCTTAAGAGCACTCCTTACTTCGGAGCCATTGTCGGACGGTATGCAAACCGGATCGCTAAAGGCGCCTTCAATCTCGACGGCAAACGGTACAAACTTGCTGTCAATAACGGAAATAACAGCCTTCATGGCGGGTTAAAGGGTTTCGACAAGGTAGTCTGGGATGCGGCTGAATCGCATGATTCGCTGCAATCGAAATTGGAACTGACCTATCTCAGTAAGGACGGCGAGGAAGGATACCCGGGAAACCTTCGGGTAAAAGTCATCTACACGCTGAATGATCAAAATGAACTGATAACCCTGATTGAAGCAACCACCGATAAATCAACCCCGGTCAATCTTTGCAACCACACCTATTTTAACCTTTCGGAATGCGATACCAGCATTCTCGGACATATCTTGACCCTGTATGCCAGCCAGTACACGGAAGTTAACGCCGAGCTGATTCCAACCGGTCGTTTGCTTCAGGTTCTTGGCACCCCGATGGATTTCAATACCTCAGTGGCAATTGGCGATCGGATCGCCTGCGTGAAAGGAGGATATGATCACAACTATGTGCTGGATCACAAACCCGGAGTGTTGTCAATGGCAGCGCAGTTATTTGACCCCCGTAGTGGCAGGCAGGTGGAAATCCTGACCACCCAACCCGGAATTCAGCTTTATACGGGAAATTTTCTTGATGGAACACTTGTTGGGAAAGGGGGTAAAATCTATAAAAAGAATTATGGCTTGTGTCTTGAAACACAGCATTTTCCAGATTCACCAAACCAGACGTCGTTTCCTGAAACGATACTCCGCCCTGGTGAGAAATTCTCTGAAACCACAGTTTACAGATTCTCTTCATTAAGAGAACCAAAGCCGGAAGATGAGGAATAGGCCATGAGTCTCCCCTTGATGATAATCATTCACCCGGGAACCAACAGGGATGTTAATATTTATTGGGAACAAATGTCTGTTCCGACATGGGAGGTCTGACATAGCTCTTGTCCTTGGCAAGCGGAGGAAGTACAATCGTTTCGCGGGGCACCTCTTCGTACGGAATCAGACTCAGCAGGTGGCTGATGCAGTTCAGCCGGGCACGACGTTTATCATCGGCTTCCACAACATACCAGGGCGATTGTTTGGTATCGGTGTAGGAGAACATTTCATCTTTAGCTTTAGAGTATTCGACCCATTTGGTGCGTGATTCGACGTCCATCGGACTGATCTTCCACCTGCGGGTCGGATCGTTGATGCGCTGGATAAAGCGCCGTTCCTGTTCCTTATCACTTACTGAAAACCAGTACTTTATCAGGATAATGCCGGAGCGAATCAACATGGTTTCAAAGTTCGGGCAGGATCGTAAAAAATCCCAGTACTCGGCATCCGTGCAAAATCCCATAACCCGTTCCACACCCGCCCGGTTGTACCAACTCCGGTCGAACAACACCATCTCACCGGCGGCAGGTAAATGGGAAACATAACGCTGAAAGTACCATTGCGTTTTCTCCTTTTCAGTCGGTATTCCCAACGCGACGACCCTGCAAACCCTGGGATTCAACGATTCTGTTATCCGTTTGATGGCTCCTCCTTTTCCGGCAGCATCGCGACCCTCAAACAACGCAACCACGCGAAGGCCTTTATATTTGATCCATTCCTGGAGCTTAACCAATTCGACCTGTAGCTTCGCAAGTTCCTCCTCGTATAAATTTCCCGGTAGCTTCTCCCGCTCATGATCAACGGGTTTGTCCTGCTGAGATTCGGAAATCAGCCCAACCTCTTTTTGCAGGTTTTCTTTCCTCTCCTTTTTATCCTTGCTTTTATCTTTTTTGTGGCTCATCGAATTCAATTTATAGTTCCTGTTTACATATTTCGTACGAAGGTAATACAAAAAAAATCTGCATTTGTCAAGCTTATGTTTTTTCTTAAAACCATATTTCTGTTAACTTTGGCGTCGGCCGAACTTTCTATTTTTCAACCATGAAAAACAAACATCTCTTAATTGGGTTGACGCTGATTGGTGTTACCATTGTATCTGACCTTACAGCCTGTACCATTTTCAGTATGAAAGCCAAAGACGGAAGCATAATGATAGCCCGCTCGATGGAATTCGCTATTGATCTTCGCTATGATCTCATTGTGGTGCCACGTGGTTCACGGTTCACGAGCCCTTTTCCTCCCGCAAGCAAAGGCTTAACCTGGTCGACCCGGTATGGATACGTGGGTGTTGCAGAAATGGGTAAGATCTCGGGAGTCAGCGACGGGATGAATGAGCAGGGACTTTCACTTAGTTCCTTATGGTACGAAAGTACGATGAAATGGCAGGAAGTGACGGCTGCCGACAGCAGCCGGGCTTTAGCACAAACCATGTTCTCCGATTGGATATTAGGCAACTTTTCTAATGTCGGGGAGGTAAGGGCAGCCCTGGCCGGAGTGAAGGTATTTAACTATATTGATCCCGCACTGAAGATGCCGGTTTTTTTACATTTTATTGTCTATGACGCATCGGGTGGATGCATTGTTATCGAGTATGATCAGGGATTTTGCAACGTTTATGACAACTCTTTGGGGATCATGACGAATGCCCCCTCTTTCCCATGGCAGATGACCAATCTTCGTCAGTATATCGGTTTGGATGCAACCAATGCAAAGGCTCTACAGGCCGGGAACCAAGTGTTTCTTCCGACGGGTCACGGGCAGGGAATGTTCGGCTTGCCCGGCGATTACACGCCACCCAGCCGGTTTGTAAGGCTTGCCATGTTTAGCCGTTTCGTTGATCCCCAGCCCGACGCCAGTCACAATCTCAATTTGTGCCAGCATGTAATCAATACCTTTACCATACCATTCGGGATCATAACCGACAAGGCTGCCGACGGCACCATTACCGATAAGGAATCAACCCAGTGGGTGACCTTTCGCGATGTGACAAATCGTGTGCTCTATTTCAAAACATACGAAAATCAAACACTGCGAATGATCGACTTGCGAAAGCTCGACTTTACCGCAAAAGAGATCCGACGGATGTCGATGTACGGGACGCAGCAGACGATCATCGATGTAACACTATAAAAGGAATTTGATATTGGTAGATTGATCTTTTAGATTCATTCATTTCTGTTATCCGATGAAGGGGTTCCTGCGATTCTTCCCACTATTTTTTTTAGCGATCCTATTCCAAAACGGATATTCCCAGACCGACACGGAGTTCTGGTTTGTTGCCCCGGAGATTTCAAAGAACGGACTGCAGAATTTTGACATTCCTATTTATTTACGCATTTCATCCGGTTTGGAACCTGCCACAGTGTCGATCACACAGCCTGCAAATCCCGGGTTTGTACCCATCGAAATATCGTTACCCTCCAACGGATTTACCTCAGTAGATCTTTCCCCTTTTCTCGACGTCATCGAGAACAAACCGGCCAACACGATACTGAACTACGGAATCCACATTGTCAGCTCAAATCTGATCAGTATTTACTATGAAATTGCCAGCACCTACTGCATGTGCAATCCGGAGCTATACACGCTAAAAGGAAGAAATGCAGTAGGTACTAACTTTCACATTCCTACACAGAACCACTTTAATAATCATAACATTTACAACCCGGTCCCTTACAACGCTGTTGACCTGGTGGCAACGGACAACAATACGGTGGTGACGATCATTCCATCGAAAGCGATTGTCGGTCATCCGGCCGGTGTACCGTTTCAGATCAATCTTAACAAGGGGCAGACCTATTCCGCGCTTGCAACGTCGCAGGAGGCTATCGATCACCTGTTTGGTTCTGTTGTGACTTCCACCAAGCCCATCGCGATCACGATGACCGATGATCTGCTTCATGGGATTACCGGATGTGCCGATGTAATCGGCGATCAGATCGTCCCACTTGAAATTACCGGTACAGAATATATTGCCGTGAGAGGAAACCTGACCAACAACGGCAACCGGGCATTTATCCTGGCTACCCAGAACAACACCGCGGTTTATCTTGACGGCAGTGCAACACCTGTGGCCACCATCAACACCGGCCAAATATTCAATGACAACATTGTGAATCCTTCTACCTACATAACCACCGACAAGCCGGTTTATGTTTTCCAGACCTCCGGTTTCGGATGTGAATTGGGAGGGGCCTTACTCCCACCCGTCGTATGTACGGGTTCGACGAGGGTTACTTTTTTCAGAACCACCAACCAGCAATTGGGTACCATTCTGTTCACGGCTAACGGCAACCAGGGAAATTTTCTCGTTAACGGCAATCCGTCATTGATCACTGCATCGGGATTTTCCGATGTTCCAGGTACAGGAGGCCAGTGGGTGGCGGCCAGTCTTACTTTTGACATTGCACAAATTCCTGTCGGATCATCCGTGGTTGTAGAAAATACAACCGGAAAGTTTCACCTCGGACTTATGATCGGTGATTACGGTGGAGGGTGCAGCTACGGGTATTTCTCGAATTTTGCCGCACTCAATCTGGGACCCGATATATCGGTCTGTCATGGCATCCCAATGTTACTCGATGCAGGTCCGGGAAGGACCAGTTATGCCTGGTATTATAACGGGGTTATCATACCCGGTGCAGTATCCCAAACCTGTACAGCCACTCAACCGGGAACCTACCAGGCAACGGTCATCGACAATGGGTGCACCCTGCAGGATGAAATGGTTTTGAGCTGGTATCCGGCCCTGACGCCGGATCTCGGTAACAATATCATCCAATGTCAAACCGGCAATCCGGTCGTCCTCAGCCCGACAGGAGGTCCATATTCTGCCTATTCATGGTACCCGGGTGGCGAGATCACTCCTACCCTTACAGTCATATCCTCCGGGTCCTATCAGGTTACTGTCACCGATATCAACGGTTGTCAGGCAGGCAGCAATACCGTGACGGTATCCCTGAACACCAACCCGGGGGTTTCGCTTTCCCCCTTTGTGCCTGCATGCAGCAATGAACCTCCGTTTCTTCTTACCGGTGGTACTCCGACCGGAGGAGTATATTCAGGCGCTGGAGTAAACAGTTCAACAGGTTCTTTTGATCCCGGTTATCCCGGAGCCGGCGGACTGATTACCTACAACTATACTGATCCCTATGGATGCGCCGGTTCCGCTACCCAGACCCTGACGGTATATTCTGCACCAACAGTAACCCTGACTCCATTCCCGGCAGTTTGTTCCAACGAGGCACCATTCCTGCTGACAGGCGGATCCCCTCCCGGGGGAGTGTATTCCGGCAACGGAGTAGTTTCGGGATCATTTGATCCTTCTCTGGCCTCTCCGGGAACCAACACCATCACCTATACCATCCCGGACGTCAACGGTTGTAATACCTCTTCAAGCCAACCTCTTTTTGTGTACCCTGCCCCGGAGGTAGTGTTGACTGTCAGCAGTCCGGTATGCATCAATGCACTCCCGGTACAGCTCCTTGCAAATCCTCCCGGTGGAATATTTTCAGGACCTGGTGTTGTTCCTGTCAGCGGGTTGTTCTACCCTTCCGTTGCCGGTGCGGGAACACATCTAATCCAGTATACTCTGACAGATAGTCATGGCTGCTCTGATACAGATTCCAAACCCGTTGAGGTCCTATCACTGCCCGATGCCCGTGGAACCATCACCCCGCAGGGCATATACTGCCAGGGTGATCAACCCGGGTCATTCACCATTGTGAATCCGGATCCTGTTGCTTCCTCCTTTACCTGGTCGCTTCTTCCGCTGAATGCAGGAGTAGTAACAGGTTCATCTCAGACCATGTCGGTTTCATGGGCACCCGATTTTACCGGAACCGCAAGTATCGGATTTCAACCTGTCTCTGGTTGCGGTACCGGCCCCTGGTCGCCATTCCAGACCCTTACAGTCAATCCGAAACCCATCGTTTCGTTCACTTCCTGTTTTGACCTGAAAACTACCAAAAATGCCAGACCCATTACGCTGAAAGGCGGATTTCCGATAGGGTCCGGGGGCGTATACTTAGGGACAGGAGTGTTGCAACCCGAACCCGGAGTCTTTCGCTTTGATCCATCCGATCCCCTGATTCAGGCTTCTCCTACGGGGACGCCCTATCCCCTGACTTTCCGATATACCAATATCCATCAATGTTATCGCGAGGAAACGGTCACGATAAAGGTGTATCCTTCCAACAGTGGAACCGGGTGCCCGGGCACAGTGACGGATATTCGTGACGGGAGGCAATATGCTACTTATTTGGCAGGGAGCGGATCTTCCTCAAAATGTTGGATGGCCGAAAACCTGAATTATGGTGATTCCATTTACTGGGCTCTATCCCAGACCGATAACTGTAAGGTGGAAAAGTATTGTGCCGGCAACATTTCTTCACAATGCGGAATGTTTGGCGGATTTTACCAATGGTATGAGCTGATGCAGTACCAGAATAACGAAGGAGGACAAGGTATCTGTCCACCCGGATGGCATGTGCCTTCGCTTCAGGAATGGAATGATCTTGCAAACGCATGCCGTGGTCCGGGACTGGCAGGTGACCAGCTTAAAGATCAGGGAACCTATTATGGATTTCATGCGCTTATGAGCGGGTTTTTCTATTCCGGTCACCTATGGTCTTTTTCGTCCGGGCAAACTTCCGGAATCATGTTCTGGACCTCTACGCAACCTTCACCTCAATCAGCCTATGCAAGAGGGTTAAACCAAATAAATCCAAGCTTGTCATTCTACTCCTCTGGAATCGACAACGGGTTTCCGGTCAGGTGTGTCAGGGATTAAAGGTCACCTCCCTCCTGAATCAATAAATCCTGTATAGATCAAAATATCTGCCTGTGCGGATCAGGGAAGCGCTTTTCGGGATTTCCTCCTGGAACTGATTGCTTTTCTGAACCACATAGAGGACCTGAGAATACTTCGGGTATTCGTAAGGTTTGATACCGGCCAGTTGGCCCGATTTAATACGCAGCGTCCAGCTTGTCCAGAATTCAAGGCGGTGCTGGGCCAATACAATGGTGGAAGAAGGCTTCGGGATAACGGTACGCAATGATGATAATTCCAAATATTCCTCCTTTGAAATATAGGTCCGGCGCACACCGCTGGTTGCCACGGTCAGGATGAGCAGAAGGGCGAGTACGATGGCGATCGTAAGCCTGACCGGCTTGCGGCAGTATTGGAATATAAAGATTGTGATCACAGTCAATGGAATCAGGGATATGAATAGCAACCGGTTGTAAATTGCGGTATTGATAAAAGGATTGGATAATAAGACAAACCAAATGACCAGCGACAGGTAAAAAATCGATTGTTCTTTCCCCATTCGCGTCCGTATCCTGAAAAACAGGATGATCGACATAATAGAAAAGGAATTGATGATGATCAGATACAGTAAATTTTGCCAATCCCAAATTAATTTTCCCTGGCATATCAACATAAAAAAGGAATTACGGAAAATTTGCAACGGATCCGAAAAGTATGAAATCAGGTGCAGAAATCGCTGATTGTCATACAACTTTAAAAGAAACGGCAGAAGGACAAAAGCCAGCAGAGAGAATGCTACGAAAACAATCCTGATGCCCGATTCATGGAACCATTTAATGATCCAGTTGATACGAAAAATACCAGTGACTAATGTGAATACAAGCAGGAAGATAAACAGGGATGAAAAGCAGCCAAAGTGTGTCAGAAGGGTGAGTATTACCGAACCAGCAACCATGACCAGTTCTTTAGTTTTTCTATTGTTGCTAAACTGCCATAAATAATAGAGCGTCATATAGACAAATAACATGCTGATGGCATTTTTATCAAAGTCGATGGCAAATAAAACGAGCACTGAGGGATTCAGTACCGACAATGCCAGGATTACCGCAAGATACGCCGGATGAATTTTGCTTTTTGAAACCGATTGCGTCAGATAAAAGACCGGGATCACGATCAGCGATGGCAATACGGCATTTACCATCCTGCAGGCAAAAACGATGGAATCGCTGACCGGCATGGAAGAGACGAGAATGATGATCCTGGCTGCCAGGGCCTCGATCCAGAATACCAGGGGCACATCGCTGTAACCCAGCGTTCCTCTTTCAAGAAGACATCGAACCTGTAGCGGATAATACATACTTCCCAATCCGGGGATAAGATGGCTGTCGGCAGTTGCAATCAGCCTGCACACAATTGAAATAAATGCTATTGCAAACAGGATTCCGTATCGGATCGACGATTCCATACTTGACTTGTTCTTCATAAATCTTATAATTAATGTGATGATTGGTTGAGTTAGATGTTTATCCCGACTTATTCGAAAAAGTCACCGGTGAATCGTGTCGCATGACTCTTCCGGCCGGTTTATTACCGGATTACGCTTGTTGATCAATAGAATTATTGTTGACGAGGCCTATGGCAGAGCTATCGCATCAAAAACCTCATGCCTGTATTCTCTCAATGTGGATTGCATTTGGGCGGAAGTTTATCATCAATCAACTTAAAAAAAGTATCCCGGTACGTGATGCTGATCGGTATCATCCGGTCGAAAATCTTTATCCTGTTCCGTTCGATGCTTTCAATGTTGTTGACTGCAACAAGGAATGATTTATGAACCCTTACAAAGCGTGGTGGTTTGAGCTTGCGCTCCATGAATTTAAAGTTCTGAAGCGTCATGATCTTTCTGGTCCGGGTAACTATTTGCAGGTAGTCGCTCATCCCTTGGATAAAAAGAATATCGGCGAAAAAAATCTTTTCAAGCCGGTACTCCGTTTTCACGAAGAAAAAGTCATGCTCTTCTTCCTGCTTGCCATTCAACCCTGCCATGAGGTTATCCATTACACGGTCGACAGCCTGAACAAAACGGTCGAAAGAATAGGGCTTGAGTAAATAATCCGTAACATTGAATTCGAAACCTTTCAATGCATATTGTTCGTAAGCTGTTGTGATGATGATCTGGGGACGGTACTTAATTGCTTCAAGAAATTGGATCCCGGTAAACTGTTCCATTTGAATATCAAGAAATATCAGGCTTACTTGTTCTTCTTTCAGGAAAGAGATGGCATCAAGCGCATTGTCAAAAGTTTTCACCAAAGTCAGGCTATTTATCCTATCGGAAAAGGAGGCTACTTTTTTTAAAGCGAGGGGTTCATCGTCGATGGCAATACATTTAATCTCCATGGGTCTCTATTGTTAGATCTACTGTAAAAAGTCCTGATTTATCTACAATATCCAGTGAATACCTTTTCCCATAGATAAGGTCAAGGCGCCGTTTTACATTGGCAATCCCGGTTCCGTTTTGATTTGGAGCGAAGGATCTGCCCAACATATCATAATGGTTTTCAGAGGTGAAATTGATCTTCGTTCCATCCACCCTGAATCTAATCATAAAGCCGGCATGATCGCCTTTGAATGTTGCATATTTAAAATCATTTTCGACAAACGGAATAAACAGCATCGGAGCAATGAGCAGGTCGGGATATTTTTCGGGGACAACGAGTCGTATCAGGTCGGGATTGGAAATTCTTAAGGTGTACAAAGAAACAATATTACTGATATAATTGATTTCCTTGGAAAGGTCGACAAAATCAGAAGCCGTTTCGTATGACATATAACGCATGATCTCGGAAAGTTTAAGCAGCGACTGTGATGCTTTGGCGGGATCTTCGTAAATCAACACATCAATATTATTCAACGTGTTAAATAAAAAGTGCGGATTAATTTTACTTTTCAATAAAGCCAGTTCACCTACCGCCTTTTGTTTTTCAAGTATTTCTTTCTGGTTCATGGTATTCAGCCAATCCAGCATAACCCTGAACAACGAACCAAAGGTAGCTATAATGGTTATGACCGTCATTCCGCTAAAATGCATCCTAAGGCAATAGGGATCATAAAATCCCTTAAAATTTCCGCTATAAATGGCTTTAACAAGAAGCAGCGCCGAATAACCCAAAAAGGTAAGGATACACAGGCACGCTATTGAAACCAGGAAAAAAAGTGAATATTTCTTTTTTTCCAGAAGGGCGGGAACCATAATGAAATAAAAAAGATAGAAGGGGACTGCCATGTAAAAAGTGGAAACCAGGTAAATTGAAATCTTTTCGGGATCGCTGAACATGGAGTAGTCCCTGAAATTGACAAATGCCGCAAAGAGCCATAGAAACAGATGCAGTAACAGGATATTTTTTTTGCTCATGATTTAATTTTTCCACAAAAATCAAAGTTACACTTCTATCAAACAAGAAAACTCGGCCATTGATTCAAATTCTTATCCGTGATCGAGCGATTTATCTGCAAAATGAAATAATCATTAAAGGGTATCCGGAATGATACTTTTACAACAAGATCGCCTCCATGATCCCAAAGCCGGGAATGTCAAGGGGTTGTTCAATTGACCTGAGCACAGTTTCACCATCCGGATTTTTAATTTTCAATTTTTCTATCTTGAGCGAACCGGGGACAATCGTGAAACGTTCAGGGGCTTCACCGGTATTGAATATCCTCACCGAAAACCCCTGGTCTTCACGTGAGAGCGATGTAACAATCACATTGTGATTACTCAGGGTGAAGAGCGAACCGGCGGGGGTCATTCTTTCGGTGGGAATTGTCAATAGCGGTTGGTTGAACGATAGCCCTGCCCGCTGGGTTTCCGGCAGGTTAAACAACCCATGAGGTATTAAGGCATAACGGAAGGTCACGGTTCCTTCCTGATCGGCTTTGAAGTTGGTATGCCAGTAATTGTTCATCACATAGGAAATCAGGGTAGGATTCGTATCCGGTTTCGACTTCCATACTTTTACCCCGAATTTTCCGGGAGTTTCATTGGTAAGGTCACCGGGTTCAATCAGGCAGGCTTCACGTAAAAGGAGGGATACACCACATTGCTGGTTGGAAATGTCGCACCAATGCTGAACACAATAATAATCCTGGTTGGAACCCGGAAGCTGGTTAACTCCGGGCTGAAATATTCCTCCCCAACCGGTATTGTAACGGGTCACTTCGTCATTCAAGGAAAATGGAAATGAAAAATGAACCGATTCTTTTTCCCGGATAGGCTTTTTGTCGATGGTATTAGCAAGTTCCAAACGGTTTATCCCTTTGACGATTGTTATTTCTCTGATCAGCGAATGGCATCCGGGTGCGGTGTTTTTTATCTGTACCACTGCGAGCAATGGACCGTTTTCCTTCAGCCGGATCTCACCGGATGGATCATTCGATACGGCGTATTCCGGATCGAGGCCCGGCACATAAAGAAATTTGTTGAGCCCTTCCCCGTTACCGCTTTTCACGAGTTCAACCGGCAAAGGTTTCCAGATCAGGCTGATGATGCAGCCGGTAATGGTATCGATTTTCAGTCTGAAAAATTCATTTTCCAGTTCTTCCGTTCCTTGATCCGGCAGGAATCCTTCTGACTTATGTTCTTTCGTTACCAACGTATAACTCCTGGATCCCAGTGAGGGAACATCTGATGCGAGAAAAGCCAATCTTCCGTCGTTAAGTTTCTGACTGGTTACTTCCCTGCCATGGTCATCCACTACCGCATCAGATAATGAGGCTGCAGCCGAATCGATGTAAACCACATCAGTTCTTGGCCATGAAAGGGTATTGAAAACATCCACCGTCCTGATGTTTGCCGGCAGTTTAAAAGGGTGGTACAGGAGTTTGACCAACGAGTCCGCATCAAGTGCATATTTCTTTTTAAATTCCCATTGGTCTGTTACAAATGGATTATCCGGATCGGCAATGCTATTATAGGCTCCCCAGGTATGTTCATCGAAAAGCAATATTTTTTCCCATGCTTTGGCGATGTCATCGGCCGGATACCCAGGACTTCCTTTAAGGGAATACAGATTCGAAACCTGTGTGAGTTTTTCACTGTTCACCCGGTTCATAGCCATACAGGCAGCGGTGGAGTAAGCGCCATCCTCCCAGTATGGTGTGAAATCACCTGAAAACGCCGGTAACTGATCACCATATCGTCTTTCGAATTCTCTGAACATCCCATCAATGGTACTGAGGATGATCTTTGGCGAATTGTACTTTACATTCCAACCGGCTACAAATCCCGATATAAGGCTATCGGTGGGACCGTTATCGGCAACAATGCTGTACCTCCATTGAACCATCTCATAGGGATATCCTGCAGCATCCAGCTCATTCATGTAAGCAGCAATCTTTTTTTTACCCCTCACGGAAATATCCCCTGCTTTCATGCCATGCCAGGAAGAATATCCCTTGCCTGCCATCCAGAACAATATTTTCTCATTCCCCGATGGCGACACCCACCAGAAAGGCCGGTCAGACCAGTTTTTGTTTGAATGTCCGACCCGGTCACCACCATCGGGGTAGGATTCCACATAATTGGGGCCGTCAGAGAAATAGCGAATTCCACTGCGGGCTAAGGCAGGGATGGTACCCCAGGTAAGCCCCGGAATATCGGTGATCATCGCCGCAGGAAGGCTGATGCTAAAATCCTTTTCCAATTTCCCGGAATAACCGGTGAGCATGAACAGCTCCTCTGGCTGACACAAGCCTGTGGTAATGCCGGCATAGAGCGCTCCGATACCTATATGACCATTCTTAACAGCCGTAATCAGATCAGCTTTTTGTTCAGGGGAGCAAACCTTAAGAAAATTCTCAACCGCCATGGAAGTTTCGATATTCCATTTAAATTGCGCTTCTATCGGAAGATCGCCGGTCTGACTGATGTATTGAAGTGCATTGGCAATATTCCGGTTCTGGATCTTCTCCACCTCCTGTTGACGGTGAGAGTATCCCACATCGTAATGTGAATGATGAATCAGAAATATTTCCCTTTGTATGACAGGCTTCAGGTTCAGGTTGAATTCTCTGACCGACTGTCCGGGAATAAATACCTTAACATTAATGAGGGTTTCCGATGAAACCGCTTCATGAAAAATATCAAAGTTATTCGCACCATTTTTCAGAATAAACCGGTATTTTTCAGCGTTATCAACCAGAAGTGTTAACGGTACCTCGTTGCCAAAATGTACCGCGACAACGTTTAAAACCTGTCTTTTATCTTGTGTAAGCAAGGGTACCGGTTCAATTTCAACACTTTCATTAAACTCATATTTGAATGTCATGTACCAGTCGGCGCGGTTCTCCTGACGGCCAACCACTTTCAGTTTCAAAGGTTTTCCCTTTTCACACAAAGCCGCCGGCACCCGGAGGTACATATAGCCATGTGCATCGCCGCATGCATCATCCATTTTCCAATCAAAAACAAGTTGTTCACCTTTTTTACCTTTAAAGGACCAGTACGGCAGATTCTTTTGGGCAAGTGTTTTGAAAGTAAGTGAAAAGCAGTCGTTGATATACAGATCAAAACTACGGTCCCCACTACTGGTTCCCTTTGAATGGGCTGCAATCCAACCAAAATAAATATATTTCCCCCTCGGATTTTCAGGTATGACTTCCGTCACCCATTCAATCGCTTTCTTACCATCTGTACATCGGGTGAGCAGCGCAACCTTGGCAACATCGGGGAGTGCAGAATTATATCTGATATTTTCTCCGCTGAGCTCTTGAACGTAACCCTTTAGGCAAGAAATTTTTCTAAATACTGGAACAACGACCTGAGCTGTCGAAACCAAAGAGAGCGTCACCAGACCGATCACAAAAACTGTAAATCTCATAACCAATAATTATTTTTTTGGGAGATGGAATTATACGCATTATGGTACATCTGATTACGAGGCGAACGGATCTACCTAATGGGTTAAGAATATGTCGGCAAATCTAACTGTTTTTCAGTACTTTTTTACACCGTGTAGGGCGACATTTCTAACTTCCGATGTAAAACCCATGCTCGATCCCGGTTTTAAAAATGACAACCCGGTCTTCATCTCATCCGAAGAACTTGAAATTTCAAAACTAATCGTTTTCAACGAATCCATTAAAAGCATTGCCCGTAAACATAATTCCCGCTGAATCAACGCTCATTTACGGAAAACCGTAAAAATATTTACGGAAAGTTTACCAAAGAAATCCAAATTTTTTATATTATGTTTGGAGTTTGAATATTTTAAACACGTACATTCAACCCAACCAGTAAACAACAGTAACTCTAACCATACGGATTAATTGAACAAAATCAAAAGTATTTGGAGGCTAATCAAACACTAAAAAAACTGTTACACTATGAATTATTTTACTAAATGTCTAATTAACATGATGTTATTGCTTGCCACGACCAATCTGGCAGCACAAAATTTTTTAAACAATTCATCCTCAGACCTTTTGTCCACAATCCGGTCGCCAATGTTCGGCACCGATATCGTAATGCAGAATGAGCCATCGCAGGATCAACGCCTTATTGCTGTTACCTCCGCGTTTAACGGGTGGCTTTATGCAGTGTATGGTTACAGGTCTGATGATCATGCTGCATTTACCATCCAGAGATCAATTGATGACGGCGCAACTTGGACCGTATTATTAAGTGGCCCAATAATAGCAAAACCAACGGAATTCATTGATTTGGATATTCTTGTCCCGGGAAATAGTCTCTCTGATATGAAAATCGTTTTGGCAGGAATCTATCGGGTAATAGGAAACCTGCTTGGCCGGGTATTTGTAAGCTGCTACAATGCCCAAACGGGTACACCGATAAAAAACTTACTCCAGGAAATGGATTGTTATCACGTAGCTCTTACTTCCGGGACTCCCAACACTTCCGATAGCCCGGGGCCGTTCAGTTTCGGGGTGCTCTATTCCAAATTATACTATTCTACGGGCGATTCGGTCATTTTTGTTTCATCCTCCAACGGGGGTGAATCGCTGGATCATTACCAGGCAGTAGCCCATGCCCCCTGGCCATTCCGTTTTCATGATGTGTCCCTGGCTTACGGTTCCCGGACAAACGGGGGAAGCGGGCAGTATTTTGCAGCCTGGGAGCATTTTGCAAACATGGATGCAACCCGGGGTCATATCTACACCTCGCGAAGCGTTCCCGATCTTGCCGGAGCCTTCACAGTACCGAAAAATCTCGACAGCCTTGACCTTTCGATCGTGAACCAGTGCCGGAATCCCAGGATCGCCTGCCAGTATGGCGACATGGTTAACGACAGTGCGAACCTGACGGCGCTCGTGCTGTGCGACCGGTACAATACGGCTACCGCGGGTTATGATATCCTTGGTTTCTGCAACCGGCAGGCCGCCGACCATGACTATTTTACAAAATTCAACCTGACTGCCGGTCCCGGAACCGAGTGCAACGCTGATATCGCCTTCAACCCTTACGATTCTACTTTTATGGTTACCTATTTTGATTCAACCCAACTGAAGCTTCCCTTTTTAGTAAACGAATTCAATCTTGCCAATCCCGGGAGTTGGAGCATGATCACCACGGCATACAACGACAATTCAAACCTGCTTTCGCCCTTTCCTAAGGTAGCCTGCGACCCGCTTCGGCATTCAGGAGTAAACGCGTGGATCAGCGAGGGCCCGGGAGGGAATGGCATCGCCCTGTTCGACGCCCCTTACCATGTGTACACCGGTATGGACATGGAGCCGGGAAACAATGAAAAGGGATTGGCATGCCATGTATGGCCAAACCCTGCGAATGGGATACTGAACATTAAATTCGACCTTGACCGGGAGGAAAGGGTGATTCTGTCGCTGAAAGATATGACGGGTTGTCGAATAAAAATCATCGCCGACAGGACCTTTCCAAAAGGAAGGCAACATCTGACCGCTAACCTTTCTGATCTTCCGTCAGGAGGGTACTTTGTCACAATTCGCACCGGAAGTCTGATCCAGGCCCTCAAGGTTTTTAAGGTAAATTAGGAAGAACCTGTTATTGGATAAAAACATAAAGTTAATCAAATTCATTATCAAAGCATTATGAACACACCACTCCATCCGAACACACGAACGGTGATAACCATCGTGATCAGCATCTTTTGCACAATTGTCTCCACGACTATGATCAGGGCTCAGTATTTTCAGTTAAATGGCGGTGTACCTGGAGGTACCTTATATCAGTTCTTGCCAAAAGTAGGCCTGGGAATAGATCGACCTGACGCATATTTTCATATTGCTGAATCTCTCAGCAATGACCCTATACTAAAGATTGAAGGAAATGACCCATTATTCATTTCGAGCGGTTGTTTAGAAATATTTGGCCAACGCGACGGAAGTTTTTTCGGATTATATCAGCAAGGCGATTTCCCGAACTATTTCGAAGGAGATATTGGCTGCCAATCGTCATTATTATTCAACGGGATGAATTCTACTTTTAACATAAAAAACCAGGATAACGGTTTTTATTTTCATTACGAAATATCTGCTCCGGGCGCTAAGATAAATACTCCACTCCGGATCAATTACGGTGGTATTACCGTGGAGGATTTGATGGAATGCAACAGCATTCAGATACACAACAATGCCAGGGACCGAAGAATTCTTGTGAGCGATGAAAATGGGTCGGGTACATGGACAGATCCTTCCGAATTCAATGACCAGGATTGGCTGGAAACATCAGGTTCAGGTGGCGACGAGGATGATGCTACACAAAAGTCACTTTATGCCAATCCCAGGTATGAGAATATTGGTATCGGCACAAATAATCCGCTCAGTAAACTTCATATGGTCGATGGAAATATAATGATATCTCGTAGCCCCAGTGAAGCTCCCGGAAGTAAAAACGGTTCTATTCTGTTTGGTGAAGTGATAAGTAATTTATGCCCCAATGGTGAATGGGGGATTGAGTACTACAGCGATGAAAGAGGATATAATGCTGGCGGTTTGAATTTTTGGAAGGTTTACACCGAAGGCAATGGCAATCCCGGCGCCGACCATTGCATGTTTATCCGTAATGACGGGAATGTCGGAATTGCCACCAACCAACCAATGGACCGATTTCAAGTCAATGACGGATATGAAAAAACCACAATCGGCTCGGCAATTGATTTTTCAACTGTTTCAGGTACCTCTTATATTGGATTCAATTCAGCACGAATCAACAAAAGTAACTGGACACTTTCGAGCAACGGCACTAATAATGGTGGAAATATGACCTTCGGAGATATTAATGGTAACTATTATATTGTAACTATTCCGGGTACTGAAAATGGCACCACCTCACAAACATTGTCTGACGATGAAGTATTCAGCACAGTAAGACTCACGGTTACCGGTGAAGGAGATGTTGGTATCGGTACGAAAGAGACTCATGGATATAAACTGGCTGTTCAGGGTAAAATACTTTGTGAAAACCTTAAAGTACAACTTGCTGAGGATTGGCCGGTGATTCCTGATTTTGTATTTAACAAGGATTATCGGTTGCCATCATTAAAGGATATTGAGAGCTTTATTAAGGAAAATAACCATTTACCCGGAATTCCATCAGCCAGTGAGATGAAAGAGCAAGGGATTGACATGGTTGAAATGAACACTCAACTTTTGCAAAAGGTTGAAGAACTTACGCTTTATCTTATCCAGCAACAGAAAACCATTGAACAACAACAGCGACAAATTGATAACCTCACTAAATCCGTCAATCTGAGGTAATTGGTAGTATTTTCCAGTCATAACCCATGAAAAAGCTCACATATTTACTTTTGCTGATTTTGTTGTTCACCCAGGTATCAGGTCAGCAACCCCACCAGGCAGAAACGTTTGTTTTTAATACCAGCAACCAGATCCTAACCGGCAACCAAATTTATGAAGCAGCTGAGTATATTGAGTTTCAGGAAGGATCAGAATATAATCCCATACAAGGAGAAAGCCTTGAAGCCCGGATCAATCCGTATCTGCTATTCCCTCCGCCCATGGGAACTATTATTGGTGGCCCTAACCCGGGCGATAATGGAGTTGTAGGCTCACTGGCGGGGAACCTGGATGTCTCACAATTAGGATCTGCAAGTTATACTATACCTCTTGACATTCCTGATGGTGTGAATGGCATGAAACCAACTTTAATGCTTCAATATAGCAGTCTGGCAGGAAACGGCCCTATGGGAACAGGTTGGTCGCTTGCAGGGCTTTCAACCATCAGCCGGACCTCTACCGATCTATATAATGATGGTCCTGATATTGGTGTAAATGGAATCCATTTTAATCAGTATGACCAGTTTGCACTCGATGGCCAGCGACTGATAAATATCAGCAGCAATATACCTTACGGGGGAGATGGCGCTGAGTATCGTACACTCATCCAATCATTCTCAAAAGTCCTATCACATGGTTCTGCCGGAAATGGGCCTGCATCGTTTGAAGTCTGGACAAAAGATGGAAAAATAATAGAATATGGAACCACCAGTGATTCGAGAATCGAAGCTCCAGGCAGATCAGACGTATTATGTTGGTTGGTATCCAAAATCAGAGATCGTCAGGGGAATTATATCTCTTTTGAATATATTGAGAGCGAAGCCATGACGTATTGTCCCTACAGGATTACCTATACGGGGAATGATAATACAGGAGTTGCAATATCTCCGTTTTATTCAGTAGAATTCACATATGAAGACCGACCCGATCCATATACACAGTATATAGCAGGCACCCATATCAATACAAATAAAAGATTAAAAAAAATCACTGTGAATTATCTGCCTGCTTCAACAATATACAAAGAGTATCTATTGACTTATAGCAATGATGCTAATACTCAGATTAACTCAATATCTAATTACTATTCCCACCTTACAAGTATTGAAGTTAATGGTACCGAGTCCTCGGGAACACCGGTACATTTAAACCCTACAGTTTTTGAATGGGGCATCCAACCAGTAAATTATACGCAATACAGCGTACTTAATTCTGGATCACATGAAGTTATTCCTGGTGATTTTAATGGTGACGGGAAAACAGATATTATTCAGGCTTTTTATGCTTTTGAAAACAATCGAAAAATTTATTCAGAATGGAGGCTGTGGTTGGCTAAAAACGATGGTACCGGTTTGGAACAATTTCCGCAGGTCGGATATTGCGGCGATGGGACAATGGGTTTTTTATCGGGAGATTTTAATGGCGATGGTCTGTGTGATTTATTGGAATTATATGATAATTGGTGGAATGAGGACCCACATGATCATTTATCATTGAATTATGCTTTCCAGGACGATGAATGTACATTTTTAGGGTTTTTTCCTGTAATGTCCCTTCAAGGCTGCAATTTACCTTTAGAATATCGGTTCAGAGAAGGAACACAAACCGGCGATTTTAATGGTGATGGTCTGTGTGATTTGGCTGTAAGATGTAGCCATATGTCAGATAATTCACAATATGGAGATGAGTATGATTGTAAACTACTGTTTTCCAGCTATAATCCTGATTCTCAGATAGTAACTCTAAACGAAATCCAAACTTTATCAAATATAAACTCTTTTCATGTTGGTCATTTCTTTGACAAAATAAAGAGCGATCTTATTGTACTATCAGGTTCAACAAGTTCAGTGTATTACTGGAATCCTCAACAATCTATTTTTTCAAAAAGGCTCCCGGATTTTGAATATCCGCAGAAATATCATACCATTTTTCCTGCCGATTTTAATGGGGATGGACTGACTGATATTCTTACTAATGTGAGAACCTCAGATACTGATTTCCTTTGGGAAATTACCGAATCAACAGGTTCAGGCTTTTGGCCTTGGCCAACTGTCATTCCTTCTTTTCTGCCGAATTGCAGCCCGGGTGGATATTTGGAAAGATATAGTGTCTTTCCCTCAGATTATAATGGAGATGGGAAAAGTGATATTATGGTTATTGACATGAATACCGATCAACTGAAGTTCTATTTCTCTAAAGGAAAAGGTGAGTTTATCCTCCCACCTGAGACATACAATTTGGATGTAAATTATGTCTCTCCAAAACAATTTTCATTCAATGACTTCAATGGAGATGGTATTGCAGATATTCTTTACTATAAAGATATTTTTTCGCCAAGTACAATGCTTTTATGCCATCCTGACGATAATTCAGAGCGTTTAATATCTGTTACTAACGGCTTAGGCAAGAGAGACAAAATAACATATACCTCACTCTCAACATCAGGTGTACCTGTTTATCAAAAGTATTTCACTTCCTATTTACCATCCGGATCCTTCATAAAAGATTTTCAAGGCCCGTTGTATGTTGTTTCGAAAATGGAATTTGATAACGGGCAGGGATCATTTATATCACGAGAATATCATTATGAAGGAGCATGTTTTATCAGGCTGAATGCTCAGTTTTTAGGTTTCTCTAAAATAATCACTACAGATAATTCAACGGGAATTACCACAACAAATAGTTACAACTTTACGGTTAAATATGACGGAACCTCTCCGATTCGAACCTTTTACTTTCCATATTTAAAACAGTCTGAAACCTTTATTAACCAAGCTAAGACTGGAATGATTGAAAATGTTTACAAAGTATATCCATATTATTCCAGCCTAGATATGACAAATATTAAGGCAAAGCTAATTTACCCATACTTAGAAAAATCGAATTCACAATCATGGGAAATCGATGGCAATATTTATAACAAAACTACCAGGACCCTAATCGAATTCGATGAAAATTCTTTGTCATTTGGAAATCCAGTGAAAATTACAACCCTGAGTGATGAATCAGAATTAAGTATTTTGGACCCTGATGCATCATTCTTGTTTAAGTCATGCGACACCAGGACATATTATCCGTACGATGAAAGTAATTGGGTTATTGCAAATGTACACACAGCCACAACTGAAACCAGTATTAAAGACCATGGTTCGCAAATAAGAACAAAAACATTTGAATATTACCCGATTGGAGATTCCGAAGGCCGTTCGCAACTGCTCTGGAAAGAGACTACGGAGCCGGGAAATGACCCAAAATCGCTTATAAATGAATTTGATTATTACGGAAACGGAAATATTAAGTCTGAAAAGCTGTCTGCTCCAAACGCAAATCCACCATTACCCGATCGTCAGACCTCTTGTTTTTTCGATCAGTCGTATCAATCGAGATTTATTACTCAAACTTCAGATCCTTTAAATCAGACGACCCGAACAGAATATGATCATATTACCGAAGAGATCACTAAAAAGTTTGACATCGATAACCAGGAAACGAAGTACACGAGCAATCTGTTCAATACGGAAACGGAAAGCCGGTTACCCGACGGTACGCTGTCGAAAAAAATTCTCAGGTGGGTTAACGGGCAACCTGAAGCGCCTTCAGGTTCTTTGTTTTTTTCGTGGGAACAGACTTCCGGCAGCAGTGAAGTTTACACTTATTACGATAAGCTTGGCCGGGTATTGCGCACGGTAACAAAAGGATTTAACGGAGCTTCTGTTTTTGCAGATCAGCAATTTGATGCCTTGGGCCGCCCGACAAAAACCTCTGATCCCTATTTTAACGGCGATACGCCATTGTACACTGAAAAAAAATACAACACTTCATACCCAAGAGTGGATTATATCGTTTTTCCCGACCAAAGCCAGATTAGTTATTCTTATCAGGGATTAAAGGTCGTCACCACAGATCAGTCAATACATCAAAGTTCAAAAAAGCAAAACGCGATTGGATTGATCGATGAAAGTTCCGATGCAAAAGGCAAAACTGTGGTTCATGAATATGCCTACCAGTCAAATAATTTTGTTGAAACAATTACCGTTGCAGGTAATTCGAGCACGCAAACTGTGATACGGGTTGATAAATTCGGAAACAGGACTAATATTACTGATCCTGCGACAGGAATAATAATCGAAGAATATAATGCCTTCGGAGATCTGCTCACGAAACAAGGACCCAGACAAAATGCACAAAATAAAACACAATATTCTTATGATATTGGCGGAAGGATGGTATCAAGAATAGAAGACGGTATAGAGACAACCTGGACATACCTTGCCGATAGCCCCGGGAAAGGAAAAATCAGCTCGGTTTCTAACAACAATCAAACAATCCATTATCTTTATGATGAATTTGGACGGCTTAAGGTGAGGACCGAAATTATGTCCGACGACGTGTTAAAATATCAATACAGGTATCGATACGATTCATACAGCCGGTTACTGGAATTGACCTATCCTTCGGGTATTAAGATCCGTAATCATTATAAAAACAACGGATTCTTATGGAAGATTACGGAAGCCGATGCCGGGGCAGTACTTTTGTGGGAGGCAAACCATATAAATGCAAAAGAGCAGTTGGTACAATCGACTACAGGCAACATTATTACGTCTACTTTCGGATATCAGTCTGAAACAGGCCTGTTAACTTCAATAAACGCTTATACCAATGATCAAATATTGCAGGATCTTGAATATTCCTGGGATGTGTCGGGCAATTTAACCAGCCGGAAAAAGTGGATCGACCGTGACTCCGCAGTATATCTGGAGGAGACTTTTGAGTATGACGACCTTTACCGGCTTACAAATATCAAATTAAACAATAACAGCGTTTGCACATCTTCTTATGACGATTTTGGCAATGTTCTCCAAAAAACGCCTCTTACACAAATGCAATATGGGGGAACCGGTGCAAGCCCGTACTCACTGGTATCGGCAACGTGTACCGGCGATGCGATATCGCACAATGAACAAAATATCACCTACACTCTTTTCGACAAAATAAGTACTATTCAGGAGGGCGATTATCAGCTCAATATGATGTACGGAACCGACGATGAGCGCGTTAAACAGGATATACAGAACGGCGACGACATAAGTACAACCATTTACCTTGGAGGATTGTGCGAAAAAATCACCAAAAACGGGAGCGCTCGTTTTCTGAATTATGTAAACAGTCCACAGGGGCTTATCGCAATTATTGTGAGAGGCCTGACGGGGCCACCAGAGATCAATTACATACTAACCGATCATCAGGGATCGTATCATTGTATTACGGATAATGCAGGGAATTTGGTTGAAGAGCTCAGTTTTGATGCATGGGGCCGAAGGAGGAATCCGGGAACCTGGACCTTTGATAACATGCCTTCAACCTATCTCTTCGACCGGGGATACACGGGCCACGAGCATCTCGACATGTTCGGACTGATCAACATGAATGGCAGGGCATACGATCCGGTAACCGGGCGGTTCCTGAGTGTCGATCCCTTTGTCCAGGCGCCCGATTTCACACAAAGCTATAACAGATATACTTATTGTTTGAATAATCCGTTGAAATACACGGATCCGAGCGGTAATGAGTTTACGATTGGACTTGCGATTGCAATTGGAACGGTTGTTAATTATGCAATCCAGGCATGGTCAGGAAATATCAATGATGTTGGAGATTTCTTTTTTTCAGCTGGTATTAGTGCTGCGTCTAGTGCACTTAGTTTTAGTATCGGCGCAGGGATCATGGCTGTTTATGCAGGTTCTACATTTGGAGCTGGTTTTATGGGAACGCAAAATGCATTGATTGCCATATCAACTGGTTATACAAGTAGCTTTTTATCGGGAGCAGCAATAGGTGGAGCAAGTGGTTTAGCAGGTGGATTTGTTGCAGGAACCGGCAATGCTTTATTGCAAGGGCAAGACTTTGGTGAAGCTCTTTGGAGTGGGATTAAAACAGGAGCAATTAGTGGCGCTTCAGGAGCTTTAATTGGAGGAATATTGGGTGGCATACAAACGATAAAGAATACTTATGAAGCAAATGCAGATAATGATGGTTTATTAATGTTACAAGGCCCAGAAATGAGTGAAAAACAAGTAGAAAATGCGTTTAAAATTCAAACAGGATATGGAGAAGGAGAATATAATATAAAAGACATAACCACACATTCTCCGACAGATGCTTATATTGGAAAAGAAAGACTATTTGTGAGCAATAAGGATGGGCATATGTTTTATGGAAGATGTACACAATCATTTTGGTCAGGTAAAGTTAGTATCAATATCTCGCCATATGCTACAAAAGACATTGTCTTTTTGAGAGGTGTAATGACACATGAGTTTAGACATGTAATTCAAATAAATACTGGCGTTGATAAGTTTTTGACCTACAGTCAACTTGAAAGAAATGCAAATTTGCATGAAATATTGTATTATAGGAGCTTACCAGCTTGTATGTATGAAAAGCATAATATTTTAAAAATGATACAAATTTGTAACAGTGGTTTATAAATTATTTTATGGATAGAAAAAGAATAGTAATCGTTATTGGAATTTTAGCTATTATTTTTTTTATTGTATTATTATTAGGTTTTTTTTCACCCTATAACTATTATTCTGCAATAAGGGATATAAAAACAGGATCAATTAAAAAGGTTTGTCTCAACGAGCATCCTGTTTATTATAAAGTTGAGAAAAAGATTGGACTTAAATATGGTATTATTGTTATTAATGTCGAAACTGTAAAACAAAACACACCTATTAATGTTTTTGGAATTAAAATTTACAACAACTTAATGATGAGAAATTATAAAATTATTCTTGGAGATAAAATATTTCATAAATATCAAAATGAATTGGATTCTACTCGTCGAACATATATTGTAAAGTAATATTACTGTTTACACTATTACATGTAATGATAACCTAAATCAGTATCTTAAATATCTTGGAAAATTCTGAATATTTTAATGAAAGGCCTTGAAGCAGCGAAATGAAAAAGATAGAGTTTCTTTTAATTGTATTTTTTTTGTCGGGTGGTTGTAACCAAGAGGTCTACATAGTATCAACCCCTAAAGGATGCGATGTATATAACCGAAAAGGGAAAGTTGAATTTTCTGCCGTTTTTGATTTACTTCGTTTTGATGACGGATTGGCTGAATTTGAAGATACAATTAATAAACTGCATGGTTATATCAAAAAAAATGGCAAGATTACATTTCTTTCCGACTATTATGGTGTTAACTTTTCAGAAGGATTGGGATCTGTTTACCTGAGTGACAGTTCTTGCGGTTTTATCAATAAAAAAGGGCAATTGGTGCTACGACCTCAATATAAAGGGAAGAGTCTTATTTGTCAGAGACCCGGTTCCAGCTATTTCCATGAAGGTCGTGCGGTTATGTGTTTTTGTTTTAATGAAAACACATGCAGATCCATCTATATTGGTAGAAATGGGAAGATGGCATTTGAAAAGGAATTCATTGGTGCCGGTGATTTTAATGAGGGACTGGCATCTGTCTGGTTTTTGGATAGCACACATGGTTATATTGACAGGATGGGTCATGTAAAAATCATGTTGCCGGCAGGTCATTGGGGCAATGACTTTTCAGAAGGATTGGCATGGATCGATGAGGGCGACAGTTGCTATCTGATCAATAAAAAAGGAAAAAAAATTTGCGAAAAAAAATTTTTGAGACCCGGTAACTTCCATAATGGAAGAGCCAGGTTTGAAGTTGAAGAAGATGGAGATATTTTAAATGGTTATATAAACAGGAAATGCGAAACGGTTATTGAAGCAGCGTATTATCATGCATTCGATTTCTCCGACGGTCTTGCTACAATGAGTAAAAGAGTAAAGAATAAATATGGGTATTTTGACACGTATGTATTTGACGTTAATGGAAACGTTGTGTTGGGTCCCTATAGAAATGTAGTAATCAGGGAATTTCATAACGGTGTTGCATATGCCCATACCCAGATTCTTGGTGATACCTGTTTTAAAAACTTTTGTATTACTAAAAAAGGCAAAATATTCGGTGAATCAACGCATTGCTACGAGGATTAATTATCGGAACTCCAGGCGACGTCACAATTTAGATGATTTCTATCAATCAAGATATTATATCACTAGCGTTGCGTTATTCTCAAATTGAAAAATTTCAGTGTTGTATATCAGTTAGTTGTGTTGAAAAAAAGCCCGAATTGAATTGAAATCGTCGCTGTCGTATAATCATTGAAAACGCCCGTCAATAGTGAGTTGTCAAACATATCTTTTATTCTTAACGCAACGCTAGTGATATTATATAATTAAAATCCACCATGAAAATCAAGCCGGTTATCTTCATTTTAAGTGTTTTTTTTCTGGTCATAGATCAGTCGATGGGGCAATCATATACTGTAAAATATTCTTATGATGCCAGTGGAAACCGCGTAAAACGTTTTATTGAAGAATCAGATTCGCAGGAGAATTTTAACGGTGATTCGTTGCGTTGCGACACGCTGGCAAAGGAACCGGTAAACGGCAAGGGTAAGGGGAGTAAAATGGTTACCCTGTTTCCAAATCCCACACAAGGAATTCTTAACCTGGAGCTAAAGGGATTTACAGAATACGACAAGGTTGATTACACGATTACTTCGTTGACCGGCCAAAACATGTTGCATCAGCGTGTAACTGCTTCTGTTACCCGGATCGATATCAGCTCCCTTTCACCGGGGACTTATATCATAAAGGTATCGGCCGGAGGACGGGTTGAAACCTGGAAAATCATTAAACAGCAATAAATTCTTACTCCAAAACATAACATTTATCATTTAATTTTTTTACCTTTGTTTCAAGGTAATCATCTCATTCCATGATCAATTTTTTCATGATCGACGACCATCCGGGGATGATCGAGGGAGTCGAATTTCATTTTTCAGGCACCAATCATGACCTCAATATGGTTGGTTATGCGCTGAACATGCAGGACGCCTTGAGACAGTTGCCCTCAATGAAAGCCGATATCATTCTTTTGGACCTGTTTTTCAAAACCGATCCATCCCCTATCGACAACTACCATAGTATTCAACAAATCCTGCCCGGAATCCCCGTTGCAGTTTATACGTAAAGGGTTGGTAAACTGCATATTGCTTTGATAGTTCTGGCGGTTGTAAATTTGTATCCAAAACTTATAACCCATGAAAAAGAAAAACCAATCGAAGCTGGAAGAGGAGATGCGGTATCATATCCA